>NPIG01000004.1_pt1 | contig 204076 bp, 185 predicted proteins | sample 8637441 | NCBI WGS metagenome assembly NPIG01 (sample SAMN07420675, study PRJNA396082) | bioreactor metagenome | isolation source: sample BR6 brine-fed electro-methanogenic bioreactor BR | place: Japan: Kochi | collected 2016-06-14
TTTTGTGTAGTTTGACATGGTTAGTCCTTCACGTGTTTCTATAAAAATAAGATGATTGAAGAATCATTTTTCTCTATGTTGAAGGGGTAAGCAGGTCATGTCAAAGCGTTTTTGTGCATAGCAACAAAGCTGTAGTTTCACTACAAATAGGTCGATTGAATTAATGTAAAAAAACTACAGAATTTTGGTTTAACTGGCTAGCTTGAAACGCCCAAGCCATGGGTGTTGCGATGCAGCATAAAAAGGTTATTTCGACTTTAGAAGGGGGGCTCTTTAACGTAATTTACATGCAATTTTGGAATTAAAATAAGATTTTATATATCAAAAAAATATTTATAATTTTAACTACATAAACGCGTAAATTCGTGAGCTGATAGTGCTTTAAAAGGCTCATATCTACTGATACGAACCTTTTGAAATGGATTGGTTAGCTTGTGATCAAATTGAGGTAGGTCGCTTCGATATCCTCATCGAAATAAGCCATACCTAGCTTGGTTAAGTACTCCATACGGTCGGCTTTCATTAGGTCAATTTCAGGGGCATCAAAACCGTGTTTCTGATAGAGACCTGCCAAATAAGCCATGAAATTCTCACCCTCACTGACTAGTAATAAGCTGGCCGCACCAACATCGGGTTTCACTTGTGTATTGAGTGTTTCTGGCAAGGTGACGGCAAATACAACGGGCTGTTCATTCCCAGCTATTCGAACACTACGATCCCTGACGGTTTGTTGTGCCCAATAAAAAGCCAACTCTTTACTTTGTGTTAAAAACACAGGCTCAATTGACTCAGTGTAGCTGTTTCCAATCGTCGCCATGGTCTTTTTTGCAGCTGCATTGAGTTCGTTATCACCTGAACGTTTTAAGCCTTGCGCTTTGATGGAGTCGACTAGAGCCGATGATGTGCCATGATACCAAGTATTGCTTGTGGCAAACCCTCGGTCGGTTAACACATCTTTAGCATCTTGAAGAAAAGTAGGTGTATCAGCCATATTTGAAATCACTTTATCAATTTTAATAGAAACCGCTGTATATTCTAACGTAAAAACCTATTGGGTTCTTTCATCAGTAAGTTTCAGCTGAGCCCGTTAAAAAAAGGCGATGCCTGTAAAAGGGATCGCCTTGATCTTGGAAAGTCGCGCTGATAACTTACATCACCAGAGCGCTCCTCTTAAACCGGTTCTTAGTTGAACTGGTTAGAGGTGTTTTTCGCACCACCGGCTTTCAGTGCAGCTTCACCAGCGTAGTACTCTTTGTGATCGTCACCGATGTCAGAGCCTGACATGTTCTGGTGCTTAACACACGCGATACCCTGACGGATCTCTTTACGCTGTACGCCAGCCACGTAACCCAGCATACCTGCGTCACCGAAGTACTCTTTTGCCAGATTGTCTACAGACAGGGCAGTAGTATGGTAAGTTGGCAGCGTGATCAGGTGGTGGAATACGTTCGCTTCACGAGCAGTATCAGCTTGGAAGGTGCGTACACGTGCATCAGCAGCAGCAGACAGTTCAGAATCATCGTATTCAGCTGACATCAGGTTGTTACGATCGTAGGCAGAAACGTCTTTACCTTCAGCCGCCCATGCATCGTAAGTCTGCTGACGGAAGTTCAGCGTCCAGTTGAATGATGGAGAGTTGTTGTAAACCAGTTTCGCATCTGGATGTACTTTACGTACGTCGTCCATCATCGCTTTGATTTCGTGGACAGTTGGAACCGCAGTTTCGATCCACAGTAGGTCAGCACCCGCGTTCAGCGCTTCGATACAGTCAAATACGCAACGCTCGTGGCCTGTGCCTGGACGGAACTGATATAAGCCAGATGGCAGACGCTTAGGACGAACCAGTTTGCCATTACGGCTGATCAGCACGTCACCTTCGTTGGTATCTTCTGGAGCGACTTCTTCTACATCTAGGTAAGAGTTGTAGATATCGCCTTGGTCGCCTGGCTCACGAACCACTGCGATCTCTTTAGTTAGGCCTGCACCTTCAGAGTCAGTACGTGCAACGATAACACCGTCATCAACACCTAGCTCAAGGAACGCGTAACGCAGTGCACGCAGTTTCGCGTGGAAGTCAGCGTGAGGAACGGTTACTTTACCGTCTTGGTGACCACACTGCTTTTCATCAGCTACCTGGTTTTCGATCTGCAAGCAGCATGCACCCGCTTCGATCATTTGCTTAGCCATCAGGTAAGTGGCTTCTGCGTTACCGAAGCCCGCATCGATATCAGCAACGATTGGCACAACGTGTGTTTCGTGGTTATCGATCTGGCTCTGGATTTCAGCTTCTTTAGTGGTATCACCGGCTTCACGCGCTTTATCCAATTCACGGAACAGACCACCGAGCTCACGCGCATCAGCCTGACGTAGGAAGGTGTACAGCTCTCTTACTAGATCAGCAACAACGGTTTTCTCGTGCATAGACTGGTCAGGCAGAGGACCGAAAGAAGAGCGCAGTGCAGCAACCATCCAACCAGACAGGTAGAGGTATTTACGTTCAGTTGAACCGAAATGTTTTTTGATAGAGATCAGCTTTTGCTGGCCCACAAAACCATGCCAGCAGCCTAGAGACTGAGTGTACTTGGTTTTATCTTTGTCGAACTCTGCCATGTCACGGCGCATGATGCCCGCTGTATACTTAGCGATATCCAGACCGGTTTTGAATTTGTTCTGAGCACGCATGCGAGCAGCAGATTCTGGGTTAATCGCATTCCAAGGAGAGCCGTTGGCTTCGCACAGTGTAGCTACTGCATCAATATCTTTTGTGTAGTTTGACATGGTTTTGTCCTACCTAACAGGTTAAAGGTAATAGCAAAAAGCTGTTTCTAATTGTTGATGCCATAGTATGGGAAAAAGATATATAATTGAAATAAATGCTAATTATTTTATATATTCATGTTATAAATGTGTTTTATAACTTGTTGAAATTTATTGATTTAAGGCTGAAAAATGAATCTTGATAAGATTGATTTAAACTTGCTGGTTTATCTAGATGTCTTGCTGAGAGAAAGAAATGTGACGCGATCCGCTAGCTTGTTGGGTATTACTCAGCCGGCAATGAGTAATAGCCTGCGCCGTTTGCGAGATACGTTTGGGGACCCATTATTGGTGCGTACCAGTGAGGGGATGGCCCCTACGGAGCGTGCTCAGGCGCTTCAACCGCTGTTGAGGCAGATTTTGTCATCGGTAGAGCAGGTAATAGAGCCCGGTAGTGCGTTTGACCCAAGTAGTAGTGATCGTGTCTTTCGTATCATGACCAGCGATTACGGTGAAGCAACACTGGTCCCTAGGCTGCTCCAGCGGTTGCGTAAAGAAGCCCCTGATATTGTTTTGGATATTTTGACGCCCAGTGATATGAGTTTCACTGAAGTAGAACAGGGTCTTGTTGATTTGGTTATCAATCGGTTTGACACTATGCCTCAGTCATTTCATCAGAAAACCCTCTGGACTGATAGTTTCTCATGCTTGTTTGCCGTCGATAATCCTATATCGCTGAACTTTTCACTAGCGAGTTATCTGCAGGCTAAGCACGTCTGGGTAAGTAAGACAGGCATGGGGGCCGGAATGGGCATTACACCAAAGGACATTAAACGGCTTGGCTGGGTTGATGAAGCGCTTGAAAGGGTGGGGCATAAACGTCAGATAACGGTGTTTACCCGTCATTATCAGTCCGCAGCACTGATGGCCCAACAGAAAGGGCTGGTTGCAACGATACCTACCCGCTCAGCAACAACACAATCGGATAACCCTCGACTTGTGATTAAAAAGCCACCTTTTGATATACCTGAGTTTGAGTTTAAGATGGCTTGGAGTCCATTACTACAACACAATGCTCCTCATCAGTGGTTAAGAAAGCTGATCTCGGAGGTAGCGATGACTTAAGTGAAACGTACTTTAGTGTTCTAGTTCTGAATAAACATGATAACAGTTTCTACCTTTTGATTTCGCTTCGTACATCGCTCTATCAGCGTGGCGAAGCAGGCTCGAAGGCTCGTAAACACTTTTATCGTTAAGAAAGCAAACGCCAATGCTAGCGCTGATGGCTACCTTATTCCCCCCAAGGAGTGAAAAAGGCTTAGCAATTTCACGCAACGTTCGTTCGATAATACGCAGTGTCTCATCCTTAGACGCTGTATGAGATAAAATTAAGGCAAATTCATCTCCACCCAAACGCGCAACCGTATCGACAGTTCGGATGGTGTTCATGAGGCGGCTAGCAACTTCTTTGAGCAGTAGATCCCCGGTTCGGTGCCCGAAGTGGTCGTTAACCGGTTTAAATTTATCTAGATCGATGAAACATACGGCAATATTTTTATACTGATAGCGTTTGGCTTCAGCTAATACTCGTTCTAGGCGATCATTGAACAATATTCTATTGGGTAGTTCAGTGAGAGCATCATGATAGGCCAGATATTCAACTTCATGAACGTGTTGTAGGGTTTGTGTAACGTCGGAAAATAGATATATTCTATACTCCTCCTTTCCCTGCTCATCTGTAATGACATTGATTGTGGTTCTGCAAGCCATCAAAGATCCATCTTTCTTTCGGTTCCAGATGTCTCCTCTCCATTCGCCGCTTTGCATCAAACTCTCATTGATATTGGTAAAGAATGCCTGATCATGATGGTCAGAGTTAAGAAATGAGGGGGAACGACCGAGGATATCATCACGTTGATAACCACTGAGCTGACAAAATGCTTCGTTGGCGTCAATGATCCGGTTTTTTGAGTCAGTGATCAGAATGCCTTCACTGACTCGTTGGAAAACACTGGCTGCAATATTGAGTTTGTTTAGTGCGTTGTGCTGTAGTGTGACATCACGACTGATACCGAATAAGCCTACAACTGCCTTATTTTCAGCATCGAAAACGGGCCATTTATTCGTGCTAACCCAACCTCGATTACCTTTTTCGTCATAGAAGGGATTAACCTGATTGAGCAGCGCAGTACCCTGTTTGAAGATTGGCTGTTCTTCCTCAATGTAGATGTTTGCTGTGTCAGAAGGAAACACTTCTGAGTCGTGCTTGCCTATCATATCTCTCCAGCTGTTATGTCCGGTAATATTGGCAAGTGTTTGGCTGCAGAAACGAAATCGGCTGTTGATATCCTTAAAGTAAACAAAGTCGGTGGTGTTCTCAAGCAGTGTAATAAAGTCTCTATTGAGGTCAGCCAACTGCTTTTCTGCTTCATGGCGCTTTGTTATATCGTGAACAATAGAGTAGAGATACTCTCTGCCAGATAGACTAATAGGGCCGGAGTGTACTTCGACATTTCTTAGTCTGCCATCTGCTAGCTTATGGATAAAATAAAAATGTGAACGGCCTTCCTCTGCTGCGTTGGCCATCTGTTTTGACACTTCAGCAGATGATAACTGGTTGATCTGCTGAATAGTCATTAAAGAAAACTGCTTTCGGCTGTAACCATAATACTTACAAGCAGCATCGTTAACGCTGACTATAGATCCGCTGGAGGGGGATATAATCAACATTGGTATCTTAGCACTATAAAACAGGACCTTTGAGACGGCGTCATCAAGCGTTGATGACTGCTCATTTTCAGTTGAAAGGCTTTTCATTGAGGATTTATTCATCACTAATGTACAACATCAACTCCTGATAACTCGATCATATAATAAAGTGTTCAAAGAATTAAACTTTAGATAGCCGTTATAGTGGGTTTAGTTGTCTGACCGATACTCAAGAGGCGGGTGGAATAATCATATACTGTACTTTTGTATTGGTTGAAGAAATTAGCTCTAACATAAAGAGCGCTTCATCAAAGCTTAAACGGACAGTCATATAGCTGCTTTATCATCTCGGCTTTTAACATACCGAGAGTGTGTAATGACGATGACTAAAACGATTACCCGTAGAGACTTTATTCGCTTATCTGCAATGGGCATAGGTGCGGCGGCAATCTCGACAGGCTTAATGGGGTGCGGTGGAAACAGTGATAACGGTGTGATGGTTGAGTACGCGCATGGCGTGGCCAGTGGTGATCCCCTGCAAGATAAGGTGATCATTTGGACACGTATTACACCCGCCGAGTCCGTTGATATTAAGGTCTACTGGGAAGTTTCTGAGGGCGCTGAATTTAATGACTTGATTCACCAAGGTCATCTGCTTACAAATGCGGATAGAGATTATAGCGTCAAGGTTGATATTCAAAACTTATTACCAGGGCGTACTTATTTCTATCGCTTCATAGCTAATAACGTTATATCGCCTGTTGGTCAGATGAAAACGTTACCGAGTGGTTCGGTGGACAAAGTTAAGCTGGCCGTATTCTCTTGTGCGAATTATCCTGCAGGCTTTTTCAACGTTTATGGTGAAGCAGCAAAACGGAATGATATTGATGCTGTACTCCATTTAGGTGACTATCTATATGAGTATGCGATGGGTGGTTATGCAACAGAGAATGCGATTCAGATAGGTCGAGCGATTCCCCAAGATAATGATACTGAACTCGTTAGCTTAAGCGATTACCGTAAGCGTTATGCGCTTTATCGTAGTGATGAACAGCTGCAAGGTCTTCATGCGAAAGTACCTTTTATCTGTGTGTGGGATGATCATGAAGTAGCAAATGATGCATGGCGCAATGGTGCAGAGAACCATCAGGCAGAAGAGGGCAGCTTTGATGATCGCAAAATGCAGGCGCTGCAAGCTTATTTTGAGTGGTTACCTATTCGTCCGGCTAATCCTGATGACAACGAAACGATCTATCGCTACTTTGAGTTCGGTGATCTAGCATCTTTATATATGCTGGATACGCGACTGATTGGTCGAGATTTACAGTTAGATTTTGCAAGTTATACGGACCCTGTTAGCGGAAGTTTCAATAGTGCTCAATTTATTGCAGATGTCGCTGATGCCAACCGTACGTTGTTGGGTGCTGATCAATTATTGTGGTTGCAGCAAACGATGGCGGTTTCTCCTGCAAAATGGCAGGTGTTAGGACAGCAAGTGCTTATGGGGCGTATGAATATCCCTGCGGAGCTGCTCCGGTCACCGTCTAAGATGGGGGAGTTGGTTGCGATCAAATTAAGAATGGATGCAGGTGATCCAACACTCACTGAGGAAGAGCAAACAAGAGTCCTATCAGCGGTTCCTTATAACCTAGATGCCTGGGATGGCTATGCGTATGAGCGCGAAGTGATTTTTGGGCTGGTTAAGCAACTGGATAAAGATCTCATTGTCTTGGCGGGCGACACTCATAATGCTTGGGCCAACAATCTGACAGATAGGGTTGGCGATGCGGTAGGGGTAGAGTTTGCAGCACCTTCAGTAACATCACCTGGATTGGAGTCTTATCTTAATCTTGGGAATGACCCTGTGGCTTTAGCTCAGGCTGAGTTTGGTTTCACGACATTAATTAATGACTTGCAGTATATGAATATCTCTCAGCGGGGCTATTTGACAGTAACCCTGACGCCCGAAAAGGCAGAGGGCGAATGGATATTTGTTAATAATATTCTCAGCCCGACTTACAGCGTCGATGAGCTAAAAGGCAAGCGTATGCATGTGCTGCCGGGCTCTGATCATAGGACGCTGGTTGATAGCTAGTTAAAGAAAGAGGAGGAGGCTTAAGCCTCTTCCTCTTCCAGCGTTTCGTCATAGGATTCTGTACAGAGCGCTTCCATATTGAGCAACTCGGTGACAATCTCCAGTGTTTCTTGGCTGGTGATGTCATCACCACTGATTGCGGAGTGATCACATAGGGCTTTTATAAAGCCTCCCTCGTGAGCGCCTACCTCGCAAGACACGCCATTCACGTATAGTACGTAATTTTTTACCTGTTTACGACGATAGGCAAAGCGTATCCCTTCCGTTCGCATCAAAAGCCCACCTTCATCAAGATAGCTACGAACCTGATCTGTTGTTAACATCTCTTGCGGTTCATCTTGCTCTTGATCAGGGTATTTGTGCTCTGTCATGAACTGGCCAAACCAATCTTCTAACAGACCTGGCTCTTTTAGGTAAGAAGCAAAGATATCTCTTACTTTGTCAAAAGCAGCTTCAGTTATTTCTGCGGGACTTTCTTGTAGAGTCAGGTCAGGATCAGCATAACGTAGTTCGCCAGTTAGTTGCTCACCCACGAAGTCAGTGAAGTTTCTGAGAATTTCGGCATGAGAGGGGGCACGAAAACCAACAGAGTAAGTCATGCAATCGTCTGATTCAGCAACACCGTTATGCCCTAAACAGGGTGGGATATAAATCATATCACCCGGGTTTAGGATGTAGCTTTCTTCGGCCGTCCACTCTGGAAGGATCATGACAGGTGTATCACTGCGGCGGGGTGATGCTTCATTAAAGGTGCCGCCTATTTCCCATCGGCGTTGTCCGCTAGCCTGAATCAGGAATACATCGTAATTATCATAGTGAGGCCCTACACCACCCCCTTGGGTGGCGTAGCTGATCATCAAGTCATCAATACGCCAACTAGGGATAAAGCGAAACTGTTCGAGTAGTGCATTAGCTTCTGGAACCCAATGATCAACCGCTTGGACGAGCAGAGTCCAATGACTTTTAGGCAAAGAGGCAAAATTGGCTTCCTCAAAAGGCCCCTGCTTAAGTTCCCAGTTTTCACCGGCCTCATCCTGAGTAATGAGGCGAGACTCAACCATCGGTTCACAGGCTAGGCCTGCTAACTCGTCAGCACTGACTGGCGGTTCAAAGTTAGGGAAAGCGTTGCGAATGAGTAGAGGCTTCTTTTGCCAATATTCTTTAAGAAACTGCTCTACGGTGATATCACCTAGCGGGAACTGAATCATCGTTTCAGTAGCTCAACTAATTCAATGGCTGCATTTTCGAGTTCATCCATAACTTTGCGCTTATCCCGTGCTGCCAAAGCGGCAATTCGATTATTTCCTAACACCTTGGCACACTTCTGGATTTTGAGTGCGCAATCTTGAATGCCGCCTAAGTTATTCTCATAAGCATCCATTTCAGCGGCGACTGCTTCGATACCTGCTTGGAGACGTGCTGCATCTTCTTTTAAGTTTTTTAAATTGGTGTGCATTGTCGTTAATCCTTCTTGTCGGTCGACGATAATCTTTGCATAGTTTCCTGAACAGAGGTCAGGATGCCTCGTAGCATACCCAACTCGGCTTTTTCCGGACGCGTCCGGTTAAAGTAGCGTTTAAGTTTGGTCATGGCACGCCCTTCGTGTTGGGGAATAATAAAGTTGGTAGCGCGTATCACAGTTTCCAGATGTTCATAAAAAAGCTCCATCTCTTTATGTCGAGGATACTCGGACTCAGTTGGTTTAACCTCATTACTTTGAGACGCCATCCAGACTTCGTAACATAGCAATTGAATGGCCTGAGCAACATTTAATACGGGATATTCTGGATTCGCAGGGATGTAAACATGGAAGTTACACAACTGCAGTTCTTCGTTCAATAAGCCCATAGTTTCACGCCCGAAAACTAACGCAATCTCTCCGTGGCTTGCTTCTGACACCACTTTTTCTGCGCAGTTTCGTGCATCGAGAATCGGTAGATCAAATGTCCGGGTGCGGGCACTGGTTCCAATCACAAGCTGGCAGTCTGCAATCGCTTCTTCCATCGTACTAACGACTCTTGCACTGTCGAGTACATCTTTAGCACCAGCCGCTCGGGATACGGCCTCTTCACTTGGGTGATCATTCGGATCAACCAGCCAGAGCTGAGACAGCCCCATATTTTTCATGGCACGAGCTGCCGCGCCGATATTGCCAGGATGGAATGTATTGATTAAAACGATACGAACATTGGATAACATAGGAAGTAGCCTTTAAAAACAGGTGGTCATTATAGGGTAATGACGGCAGCTCACAAAGACTCTGCGAAGCGATTCAGATCATAAAGGAAACGCTCTTTATGCCATAGATGGGGCGAGTGATCTGAGTCGGGATAAATCAGCAGCTCGCTGTTCGGAATGTGCTGGTGAACATAGGCTTGTAAGTCAGCGCTATAAAACTGGCTTTCATCGCCGTATATCAGAAGGGTTGGGCACTGGATTAACGGAAGGACAGGGCGATAATCCTGTTGAGTAATGCTGTCCCAACATCGAGTTAATAGAGAACCGTGAAGCTTATGGAGATGGTCTCGCATTTGCTGAAAGCCTCTTGAGTTTGCCTCGTAGTTTTCTCGTGAGCGGCGATTATGCCCAAAGGCGATCAGTTCTAATACGGCTTCAGCAAAATCTTCTTCAAGACGCTTAAGGAATGTTTGGTTTTTTGCTGCATTGAACTCACTGTAAACGCCGTTTCTCCACACATCATCGGTGACTAACTTTGGCGACTGGTCGACAATACAAAGCCCTTTAAGGCGAGCATCACTGTGGCGTCTAATATACTCCCATGCGGTAAGCGCGCCCATCGAATGGCCAATAAGCACAACATTTGTCAGTTCAAGGTGTGCTAACAGTTCTTCAAGGTCATCTGCCATACGCGCAAGGGTCATCTCCGTCTGGCTGCGATAAACATGGAAACCATGTCCTCGGGCATCCCAGCAGATCACTTGATGTCGTTCAGATAATTCGGCTGCAAAAGGAAGCCACTCTCTTGAACTGGCTGTCCAGCCGTGTAAAAAAACAAGGCAAAGTTCGCCAGCACCCATAGAGATATAGTTTATTTCTGTATTATCTGAAGCGTGAAATTGTTCCATGGAGAGAGTTTGTTCCTGCGGCAAAGATAGGTCTCCATTATATCGTTATACCTACGAATCATCAGGTGCTCTTAGCCTAAAAGGTAAGATGGATAAAACAATTAACCTTGAGCTTTTAACGATTTATAACGGGCGGCTATTAATATACTATGTCGGTCATATATTTGATCAATTCGGAAGGGAAATCCTATGCAAATCATCGATGTCGAAAAAGTGTTAAACCAAGAAGGTATTTCATTCACAAAACGGGGTGATGCTTTAAAGGTCAAATTGGATGCGTGGTCTGGGCCTGTGAAGATCGACTATGATTGGAATAAGCGCGCTTTGGCGTTTTCCTCCTATCAAGGGTTGATGATGCTTGTGTCTTTTATCATGATTGTTTCTTCGATGGCGAATTTAGGTGACGGGAAATATGCTTGGGGCGGTGTTTTATTGGCGTTGGGTCTGATTAATCTCACCAATATTGTATTAACCGAGATCAAGCTAATTGATCTTAAGCGCTCGCTTCAAAAGCATCAAAAAGCGGCACCCGAATCTATGTAATAGGTGTCTGTTATCATAAAAACGAAAAGGGGCCTTAATAGCCCCTTTTTCATGTGTTACGTATCTATTAGATACGCTTGGCTTGATCCACCGCATTACCGATATAGTTATGGGGTGTTAGTTGCTTTAGCTCAACTTTGACCGCTTCTGGCAGTTCGAGTGTATCGATAAATGCCTGAATCGTATCTTTGTTCATCGCTTGGCCACGGGTAAGGGCTTTAAGCTTTTCGTATGGCTCTTCGATGGCGTAACGGCGCATCACGGTCTGAATTGGTTCAGCCAATACTTCCCATGCATTTTCTAAATCTTCATTCAGTCGAACCGCATTCAGTTCCAGCTTGCTGATACCTTTGAGTGTCGATTGGTACGCAATCAAACTGTAACCAAAGCCAACGCCCATATTACGAAGAACCGTGGAGTCTGTTAGGTCGCGTTGCCAGCGAGAAATAGGTAGCTTGGCTGCTAAATGTTGCATGATAGCGTTAGCAATGCCTAAATTGCCTTCAGAGTTTTCGAAGTCAATTGGGTTTACTTTGTGTGGCATTGTTGAAGAGCCGACTTCACCAGCAATAGTGCGTTGTTTGAAGTAGCCTTGGGAGACGTAGCCCCAGATATCACGATCAAAGTCGATCAGAATCGTATTGAAACGGCAAACCGCATCAAACAGTTCTGCTATGTAGTCGTGTGGCTCAATTTGAGTCGTGTATGGGTTAAAACTAAGCCCCAAGCCTTCGATAAAGGTTTTAGCATTCTCTTCCCAGTCGATATCTGAGTAGGCTGATAGGTGAGCATTGTAGTTGCCGACTGCACCATTAATTTTGCCTAAAAACTCAATCTGCTGCATCTGCTTGATCTGACGCTGTAAACGGAACGCCACGTTAGCCATCTCTTTACCAACGGTTGTTGGTGAAGCTGTTTGGCCATGGGTGCGGGAGAGCATAGGCTGCTCCGCAAAATCCCGGCCCATTTTGGCGATCTCGTCAGCGGTTTGCTTCATTAAAGGTAGAGTAACTTCTAGACCTTCTTTGAGCATCAGTGCATGAGAGAGGTTGTTTATATCTTCAGAGGTGCAAGCGAAGTGTACAAATTCGTTAACGGCTTGCAGTTCAGCGTTGTCTTTGAATTTCTCTTTAATCAAATATTCAACGGCTTTTACGTCGTGGTTGGTCGTGCGCTCGATCTCCTTGACGCGTTCTGCATCAGTGATGCTGAAGTTATCAACGATGCCGTTCAGAAGGGCGTTTGCAGCGTCGCTGAACGCAGGTACTTCTGTGATCTGCGGGTGAGCGGCCAGTTTTTGCAACCAACGGATCTCGACCAGAACACGGTTACGGATAAGTCCAAATTCACTGAAAATAGGGCGTAAGTCAGCAGTTTTGCTGCCATAGCGGCCATCTACCGGAGATACGGCAGTGAGGGCAGAAAGCTCCATGTATCGTCTCGCTGTAGCTAATTGATAAAAATGAGGCGAAATTATAGCGGAACTTTGCTTAGAAATCTGTATCTCGTGAGGGTTTTACAAAGCCGTGAGAATGAAAAGCTTTTCAGTTTGCGGATTTTTGAGTAACGCTTCGGACTCCTCTGCATCGAGGGGTTTGCTGTAAAGGTAACCTTGAATATCGTTGCACTGGTTATCGATCATAAAGTAGAGGTGTTCGAGGCTTTCAATCCCTTCTGCGGTGACTCTTAGATTTAAGTGTTGTGCCATGGTAATGATACTGCTGATCACCCCTTTGTAGCGCTTATCTTTCTCTAGTTGAAGAATAAACGACCGGTCGATTTTCAGATTATCGATAGGTAAATTTGATATGTAAGAGAGTGATGAATAACCTGTGCCAAAGTCGTCGATCGCAATTGTGATCCCTTTTTCTCGAATTTGATTCAGACGCTCTGTCGCCTTTTGCATATTATCCAGAAAAACTCCTTCGGTTATCTCTAGTTCTATATGCTCTGGATTAACGCCACTACTGTAGATTGCTTGATCTAGGTGCTCTATAAAGTGGATATCAAATAGCTGGATAGGTGAAATATTGATCGCCATGCGCCCTTGCCAAATTCCAGCGCTTTGCCAGGCGGCTTGTTGTTTCATTGCGCTTATCATGACGTGATATCCCAGCTCCATGACCATACCGGTTTCTTCGGCAATGGCAAACACTTCCTCAGGGGAGATAAAGCCTGCGCTTGGATGGATAAACCTAGACAGTGCTTCAAATCCGGACAAGCGTCGGTTTTGTATATCAACTTTGGGTTGATAGACAACCTTCATGTAGTCATTATCAATCGCAGAGCGAAGGTATTGCTCCAGTTTGGTTCTGTGCGCTAGGGCAATACTTAAATCTTGTGAATAAAATTCAAAGCACTCCTTACCTTTTGCTTTGGCTTGATACATAGCCATATCTGCACAGCGTAGTAGTGATTCAAAACTTTCAGCATCTTGCGGAAATCGGCTAATACCTATGCTGGCACTGATGTTAGCGCTGTAATCACCTAAGCGGTAAATTTCCGATATTTTTTGAATAAGTCGTTGGGATAGCGTAACCAGTTCGCTTTGAGATAGATATGGGACAAAAACCGTAAACTCATCCCCTCCAAAACGTGATGCTATCGTACCCTCGGGGAGGTTCTTAAGAATACGTTGACCCGCTTCGATCAATAGCTGGTCACCGGTATGGTGGCCAAGAGTATCATTGATGTTTTTAAAGCGGTCTAGATCCAGAAATAGCATACTGGCTTGATAATCGGTGGTATGTCGGCTTCTGAGGCGTTGGTTGACACTGAATTGAAAGTAACTGCGGTTATAAAGACCGGTTAATTTGTCATAGTTCGCTTGTCGTTCTAACATTTTTTCACGATGTAGTGCATTAAATACGACGGCCGTGTGCGTTAAAAACTCTGGAAATCTTGGATGCCTTTGTTTTTCTGTCTGTCCGATGAGCAAGCCCGACATGAGTTGACTACCGTGAAAGAGTGGGTAAAAGCGATAGCTTTCTTGCTTGCTAGGCCATCGGCTTTGTGGAAACCATGTTTGCACTTGGTCAGCACTGCAACTAATGGCGTTTTCTCCTTGGCTGTGGTGCTGTAGCGCGTTACGTAACTGGCTGAGGTTGGTAGGTATCTCTGAAAAGGTGTTATCAATGTAGTTGTAATGGAAAATAAGCTGCTCAGGCTGTAAAAATGGGTCAAAGATAAAAATACAGGCATTATTTGGAAATGACAGCACTGATAAGCTTTGGAGTATTTCCTCAACACATTCGCGAATGTTCGTTTTTACTAAAATTCTTCTATCAATTGAAGACAGTGTTGAATTGACTTTGAATTCATCTTCAAGCTTGCGAGCCATAGTATTAAAAGACTCGGCTAGCGTTTGGTATTCGTCATTCGTGTTTAGTTGGATACGATAGGTTAAATCATTTTCTGCTAGCGCTTGAGTGCCTTTTATCAACGCATCGACAGGTTTTAAATAACGTCGAATGCTAATAACAGATAAAAGTACAATCAGCAAAAGAGCAAGCAGTGCACCCGGTATGTAAGTTCTCGCAAAGGCGGTTAGTTGTGAGAGAACAATGCTTTCAGGCTTGTTGGTAATAATATACCAGTCGGGCACCCTAAACTGGTGATCCATAAATAAAGTCCAATAGGAAGCCAGCATTTTAGTGCCATGGGTATTGGTCCAAGAAAGCGTGGGGGTGTTTGGTTGTGTAATGATCTCTTGAATTTTCTCGTTTGGCATTGGCTCGGTGCAGTGAATGGTCACGCCAGATTTTAAAGCGATACAGAGAGATTCATAGGCACCCAGTTCGGTTTCGGGCCATGCAAACTCCTTTCTAAGTTGGGCCGCTGCAATATAATGGTGGCCATTTAGCTGTAATCTCTCTACCAGCCAGATCTCTTGATAATCACTTTGGTTGACTAGAAACAGCCGTTCGTCTCCCAATATAGCTAATGCTTGAGATAGGCTCGCATCAATATCTGAGCCTAGCAGACTGAGTTGATGTTGATTATCACGATAAATATGCAGCTGGTTAAAAAGCTCTTTCAACAGTGCCCACTCATCATCATTAATTGGAGTACTATCGGTTAAGTCGGTGAGTGCTATGCCTAAGTAACGGCGGGCATCGCTAAGGCGTTTAAATAAATTAAGTCCATACTCTTGGCTTGTTCGTCGTAAGTTTTCCTTATGTTCGTATGAAATAAGTTGGCTGACCTCTTTGTACGAAGACAAACCAGTAACCAATAAGGGAATAAATATAACGATTAAAAAGAGGAAGAAGAGCCGCCGTCCGATACGGCTTTTAAACGTGCTTAGTTCAAGTTTCATAGATGCTAATAGTAATCTGCGGCCAAGCCAATAAAGCCGCCATTTCGGCCGCGAACGATATCATCCTGACTCAAGGCTGAAGTGAGAGGGCCAACGCTACGCCCATCCTTTCCCTTGCTGTAGAGGTCATAATCCGTATTAATAGGTACTAAACTTTTATTTTTTCTGAGTTTTCCTTTGCCCTTTGCGGTCGATATATTCAGGTATTCGTAAGGATTGCCCCAAGGGTCTATCAGCACATCTGCAGGTAGATTCAGATTGCTCAAATCAGCAGGGAAACTACCTTGGGTGATAAAGACCGTTTCTAGTTTGCCGCTGATGAGGATAATCTCAGAAATGGACAACTCTATGTTAGTGCGATCAATGTGCGCCTGATACGCTGGATAGGCAAAACTCGCCAGAATACCCACAATAGCCACCGCTATCATGAGTTCCAGCAAGCTAAAGCCTTTTGTTCTCTCATACAGCATGAGGATCTCCTGATCACGGCTTATATTACTCCCAGATATAAGCACCACATGCTGTAAGCGTAGGTCAGAATGCCACTATTGCAAGCCGAACGAGGCATTACGGTGCAATTTTTTTCAACGAAGGTCTTAATCTGGAGCGGAAGAAAAGCAGGTGCCAGCGTTTGCCACCAACTTGTCTCCAAAGCATGGCCGCCCGAATGCCAGAAAGTAACAGTGCGCGTATTTTTGCGGCGTTTTCCGCATTTTGCAGATGGCGAGGGTCTCCGCCTACTTGAATGCGAAAACTGAAGGTACTGATAGAGTCTTGGTAAAGACTTTCCAGATTGGCAATCACGCTTGAATGAGTAAAGCTTGCTGGATTATCCATGGGGTTTTGTGCTTCAGGGGTGAAGTACCTCGCTTTTTCGCGAATGCTATCAATTCGCTCACCCACTAGATTCAGCATCTGGTTGTTTTTGGAAAGCTTTTTTTCGAGCATGATCATGCTAAGCACATAGTTGGTAATATTATTGTTTTTGGTTTCGTGCTTTTTATCAACGAGGTCTTTTAATGATTTAAGACCCATGCTGAGATTAAAGGGCAGGTCGTGTGGCCCACCATAAATATCTTCTGTGCTTTCAGGTTTGGTCACAAACAGGCTGTATATGCTTGTCTCAAAATTATTTTGCGGAACCATACCTCGATTGGCGATTTGATCAACTAACGTTGCCGCCTGAAACATGGCAGCAAGTGCGATGGCTTGTTCATCATGGGCTCTGGACATGTGGGTTTAGGCCTCGTTTTTCCCTGTAGTTTCTATCACGCCACCGCCAAGACAGATGTCATCTTGATAAAACACCACGGATTGTCCGGGTGTAATTGCACGCTGTGGCTCATCAAAGCGTACGCTATAGATGTTGCTTTGGGGATCTTTTTCAAGGGTACACATCTGATCTGACTGGCGATATCTAACCTTTGCTTTGCAGCGATAGGGTGTTTCTGGCGCTTGGCCATTAATCCAGAAAATATCAGCACTGGTCAGCCAGTCGGTAAAGAGCAGACTATTTTGTTGCCCCTGAACGGCAATCAATACATTTCTATCTAAGTCTTTGCCTGCGACAAACCAAGGCTCTTCCGGATAGTCTTTGAGGCCGCCAATATGTAAACCTTGCCTCTGACCGATAGTGTAATACATTAAACCGGCATGTTCGCCAATCACATCACCCTTGTCGGTTTCTATTCTGCCCGGTTGGGCAGGGAGGTATTGTTGGAGAAAGTCTTTAAAGCGACGCTCTCCTATAAAGCAGATTCCGGTACTATCTTTTTTGTTATGAGTAATCAGATCGTGATCTTCGGCTATTCTTCTAACCTCGGGTTTTTCCAGTTCTCCCACGGGGAAGAGCGTTCGCTTGATCTCTTCTTCACCCACCTGATGTAAAAAGTAGCTCTGGTCTTTATTGTTATCTAGTCCTTTGAGGAGGCAGGTGTGACCATTACGCTCTGCGCGGCGAACATAGTGTCCGGTTGCGATAAAGTCTGCGCCAAGCTCCAGTGCATATTCGAGAAACGCTTTAAATTTTATTTCCCGATTGCATAAGATATCTGGGTTAGGGGTTCGGCCTGCCTTGTACTCTTCAAGAAAATGCTCAAAGACATTATCCCAGTACTCGGCGGCAAAGTTGGCGGTATGAAGGTGAATGCCTAACTTGTCACAAACCGCTTGGGCATCGGCAAGGTCGTCCATAGCGGTGCAATAGTCGGTGCCGTCATCTTCATCCCAGTTTTTCATGAAAAGCCCTTCGACCTGATAGCCTTGCTGCATCAGAAGAAGGGCTGAAACGGATGAGTCGACGCCGCCGGACATGCCGACGATCACTTTTTGTGCTGCTAAGGGAGGTATAGGGTTCATCAAACGCTCGAATTGAACTAGGTTTTACCAGATTATAGCTGGCGAACAAAGGATAACGGAATACGCTGATTATCCAGATAATCGTCAATGCAGGCCAGTACCATTGGGCTTCTTAGGGCAGATTTTTCTGCCACTAGTTCCGCTCGCGTCATCCAGCGCGTACGGACGATCTCTTTGTCGAGCTTAGCGTCGGGATTTTGCTGGATCAGGTTGGCGGCATAGCATAGCCTGTGGTAGGTGATGCCGTTTTCCTCGCCTTTGGCAATGTATAAGCCAACGAGCGCCGTCAATTCCACATGACAGCCGGTTTCTTCCAAGGTTTCTCGAAGGGTTGCGGCTTCAAAAGACTCTCCCTCTTCAACATGGCCTGCCGGTTGATTGATAACGAGCTTTCCATTTGATATTTCTTCCACCATTAAAAAACGGCCATTTTGTTCAATGATTGCTGCAACGGTAGCATGGGGTGTCCAGCTCATGTTGATCCTTATGTTGGTTAAAGAGTCGTTGTACACTAAAAAATGGTATGATTTTCCACTTTAGAGGGGGAGTAGCATGCCTGAAAATTTGATTCTTGTACAAACGGATGATTTTGATATTTCAACACTTAACGCGTGGCTGAAATCAGATGATGCCAGTGCTGGAGCAGTGGTTACGTTTACAGGGCTGGTACGTGAGCATGCAGAAACGGCCATGGAACAGATGTTTTTAGAGCACTATCCGGGAATGACTGAGCGAGCTTTAGAAAGCATAGTTGCGCAAGCACGAATACGTTGGGAGCTGGCGAATATTGCTGTTATTCATCGGGTTGGTCATCTATCACTCAATGATAATATCGTTTTTGTGGGGGTTGCCAGCGCGCACCGTGTTAATGCATTTGAGGCGGCTCAATTCATTATGGATTACCTTAAAAAAGATGCCCCTTTTTGGAAAAAAGAGATGGGTAAAGCACAGGCAACATGGGTAGAGCAGAAAGAAACGGATCTGCTTGCAGCTAAACGTTGGTAATTCTCTACGTGTTAGCGAGTAGGATTGGCTCGGCGGCCGGTAGGTTTGGGTGCTTTGTTTCGCCTTTTCCTATTTTCTGAACCGGATGCATTCCCCTTAGGTTTTTGTGAAACATGGATAGTATCTACACGGAACTCTCCAACAGGGAGGTCATCTATCTTCCAGTTTCCGATAGCATAACGGATCAATCTTAAGGTAGGAAAACCCACTGCTGCGGTCATTCTCCGAACCTGTCGATTTTTTCCTTCGGATATTTTTAGTTCAACCCAGCTGGTAGGAATCGCTTTGCGTTCACGCACGGGTGGTGTTCTATCCCAAACAACAGGTGCATCCATCTGCTTTGCTTTCGCGGGGCGTGTCATACCGTCTTTGAGGAGAACGCCCTTTCGTAACTGTAAAAGTGCTTCTTGGGTGATTTCACCTTCGACCTGTACCCAATAAGTTTTTTCCATTTTGAACTTTGGATGGGCAAGCATGTGCTGTAACGCGCCATCATTTGTTAGGATCAATAGGCCTTCGGAGTCATAGTCCAGCCTTCCTGCGGCATAAAAACCGGGAAGCGGAATGTAATCGGCTAGTGTTGCTCGCCCTTGGGAATCAGTGAATTGAGTCAGTACTTGGAAGGGCTTATTGAAGAGTATTATATTCGACATAAATCCTGAGTTTATGGGGGAGGAGGCATAAGAAACCTTGGGTATGAACGCATGCTCATACCCTTCGGCTTATTCAACAAAAAGGCGTGTCGTCAATGACATTCCTTTATGGTTTTCTGGGTCCTTTGAATTACAGCGGAACAATATTAACCGCATGAACTCCTTTAGGGCCGGGTGTGGTTTCAAATTTAACCAGCTGGCCTGCTTTTAAGCTTTTATAGCCATCTGTTTGAATTGCTGAGTAGTGAGCGAAAAGATCTTCATCAGGCCCCTCGTCAGCAATAATGAAACCAAAACCTTTAGCGTTATTGAACCACTTTACTTTCCCTGTCTGCATTACATACTCCTATCTAATGCTTTATTAACCGACCTACCTGCAGATAGTAAGCCTGAACTGCAAAGCTGACACCTGCTACAATAGGGTTATAGCGTAGAATGTCGCTTATCAATACAGGGACTGCCAGTTTAAACTTCTCCTGTTGGTGAGAAGTATAGCTGTTTGTGAAACTGTGGTGCCATTTCTTCTTAATTTTTTTACAGCTTTTATAGAGATATTTCATGTTTACAAGCATTGACAGAAATCTGATTCGTATGTCCGGCGATGAAGATGAACATTTTTCTGATGAGGGAAGCTTGGCGACACAAGAAGCTAAGCCTAAACTGAAAAAGCCACCGATGTATCGAGTCGTGCTTCTGAATGATGACTACACGCCGATGGAATTTGTGGTTGAGGTACTCATGGTCTTTTTTGGTATGACACAAGAAAAAGCGACGCAGGTGATGTTAGCGGTTCATACCCAAGGTAAGGGTGTCTGTGGTGTATTTTCTCGGGATGTGGCTGAAACTAAATCTGCCCAAGTGAATCAATATGCTAGGGATAACAAACATCCCCTGTTGTCAGAAGTAGAAGCTGTTTAGCGGAGACATAATCATGTTAAATCGAGAGCTTGAAGAAACATTGAGCGCGGCTTTTAGAGGCGCTCGCGAAAATCGTCATGAGTTTATGACGGTTGAGCACTTGCTGCTGGCTCTGCTGGACAATAGGGAAGCGGTTTCAGTATTGGTAGCTTGTGGTGCGAACGTTGAGGAACTTAGAGCAACACTCAAACAGTTTATCAAAGAAACAACGCCACTGTTGCCTGAAAATATTCCGGGTATGGAGACGCAGCCTACATTAGGCTTTCAGCGGGTTTTGCAACGCGCGGTGTTTCATGTTCAATCCTCAGGTAAACAAGAGGTAACCGGCGCTAATGTGATTGTTGCGATATTTAGCGAGCAGGAAAGCCAAGCGGTCTATATGTTGCAGCAACAAGGTATAGAGCGTGTCGATGTGGTGAATTATATTTCTCACGGCATATCGCGTGTAGGCCATGATGACCAAGATCAAGAGCACTTGTTAGAGTCAGATGATAATGCACAAGGTAAAGAGCAAAGTGCGCTGAGTAAGTATGCCGTAAATTTGAACCAGCAAGCTGCCGAAGGACGTATCGATCCGCTGATTGGCCGTGCCGCTGAAGTGGAGCGAGTGATACAGATTCTCTCCCGCCGTCGTAAAAACAACCCGCTATTGGTAGGGGAGGCCGGTGTTGGTAAAACAGCTATTGCTGAAGGGTTGGCTAAGCTGATTATCGAAGAGCAGGTGCCCGATATTATAGCCGGTAGTGTAGTCTATTCTCTGGATCTGGGTGCCTTGCTGGCAGGTACAAAATATCGAGGTGATTTTGAGAAGCGTCTAAAGGCACTGCTTAACGAAGTGAAGCAGCAAGAGCGGGCTATTTTGTTTATTGACGAAATACACACGATCATTGGTGCAGGGGCTGCATCTGGCGGCTCAATGGATGCGTCTAATTTGCTCAAGCCTTTACTGAGTTCCGGTGATTTGCGCTGTATTGGCTCAACAACATTCCAAGAGTTTAGAGGTATTTTTGAAAAAGACCGAGCCTTGGCACGACGTTTCCAGAAAGTGGATGTGCTAGAGCCAAGTGTGCATGAGACCTTCGAGATTCTGAAAGGGTTACGCCGTAAATTTGAGCAACACCACGAAATTGAATACACCGATGAAGCGTTGAAGTCGGCTGCTGAGCTTGCTGATCGTTATATTAATGATAAGCATATGCCTGATAAGGCGATTGATGTTGTGGATGAAGCCGGTGCGTATCAGCGTTTGCTAAAAGCTGAGGATCGCAGCCCCGTTATTGGTGTGCACGAAATAGAGTCTGTTGTGGCCAAAATAGCGCGTATACCGCCGAAAACGGTATCGGTTTCCGATAAGGAGCAGCTGCAAAAATTGGATGCTAACTTGCGCATGGTCGTGCTGGGACAGGATGAAGCGATCCAGTCATTATCGTCTGCGATTCGGTTATCACGTGCGGGGCTCAACGAACCCAATAAGCCTGTAGGAAACTTTCTGTTTGCTGGCCCAACCGGTGTCGGTAAAACTGAGGTGACAACGCAGTTGGCAAGGATTATGGGTATCGAGCTGATACGTTTTGATATGTCAGAGTATATGGAGCGTCATACCGTTTCTCGACTTATTGGTGCTCCTCCGGGGTATGTTGGCTATGATCAGGGAGGCTTGCTGACCGAAGCGGTGACCAAATCACCTCACTGTGTCTTGTTGTTGGACGAAATAGAGAAAGCTCATCCCGAGGTTTTTAATATTCTGCTGCAAGTGATGGATAATGGAACGCTAACAGATAATAACGGTCGCAAAGCGGACTTTCGTAACGTGATTCTCGTGATGACAACCAATGCGGGGGCGGATGTGATGAGTCGTCCATCAATTGGGTTCAGTCATCAGGATCATTCCAGTGATGGGATGGAAGCGATCAAGCGTCTTTTCTCTCCCGAGTTTCGTAACCGCTTAGATGCAGTAATTCAATTCAAGCCACTATCTACTGAGATCATTATTGGTGTCGTTGATAAGTTTCTCACAGAGCTGCAAGTTCAGTTAGATGAAAAGCAGGTTGTTATGATGGTAGATGATAGCGCTAGAGAGTGGTTGGCTAGCCACGGATATGACGAGAAAATGGGTGCACGCCCTATGAAGCGATTAATTCAGGAAAAACTGAAAAAGCCACTAGCTGAAATGATATTGTTTGGAGAGCTTGCTGAAGAGGGTGGTGAGGTCAAAATCAGCGTAGATGATGAAAATGAGTTGACGCTGGAAGTAGCAGTGACGGCCTAGGCCGTCACTGAGGGATTCGTCTCCGCCTGCTAAAATAGCAGGCGCGATGAACTTAACGAGCGCGATATACGATACGGCCTTTGCTCAAATCGTATGGTGTTAGTTCAACTTTAACTTTATCACCCGTCAAAATACGGATGTAATTTTTACGCATTTTGCCAGAAATGTGAGCGGTGACTACGTGACCGTTCTCTAACTCAACGCGGAACATGGTGTTTGGCAGCGTGTCAACCACGGTACCTTCCATTTCGATGCTATCTTCTTTAGCCATTCATTACCTACCTGTGAAAGGGCTGATTTCGAACAATGTCCTATTATCAGAGCGCAGTATTTTGCCTGAATAATCTAGGGATATCAAAGAGAATTAGTGGTTTTCTTCTACCGGATCATTATCCAACGGCCATCAATGAGGAATTCGAGTGGACGATAGGCGATTTTATAGCTCATTTTCCGGCATGATTGCACCCAATAGCCCAAGTATAAATAATCTAAGTTAAGGCGTTGGCATTCCTGAATTTGCCACAAAATGGCATAAGTGCCTAAGCTGCGGGCTTGGTATTCGGATGCTGGGTGATAGAAGGTATAAGTAGCAGATAGGCCCTTTGATAAACGATCTGTCACAGCTAAAGCGAGGAGTTTGTCACCTAGGTAAAACTCAATAAACTCGCAAGGCTGCTCTCCGTCCACTAGAAAACTGACGAACTGCTCTCGTGTTGGAGGATACATATCGCCATCGGCATGTCGTTGGCTGATATAGGCTGCATAAAGCTGAAAATAGTGATCGGCATAGTGAGGTGTTGTCTTTTTCACCGTTAGATCGCTGTTTTTATTGAAGACTCTTCTCTGGGTTTTATTGGGCGAAAATAATGCAACAGGTATGCGAACTGAGATACAGGCTTGGCAATTTTCACAATGTGGTCGGTAAATGTGTTTTCCGCTGCGCCTAAAACCTAAATCTGAGAGCTGGCTAAACGCTGCCATAGAGACCTCAGATAACGGGTCAACAAAGAGCGTTTTAGCTTTGTTGCCTTCTATGTAGCTACAGTTATGTTCCGGTGTAGCAAAGAAGTGAAGTTCTTTTAAATCGGTCATTCGCGTTCACTGCTCAAGGTTGGAGCGTTGAGGGTGCTCCATATATCGCCGGGTTCTTGATCAATATACTGATCAATATAGTGCAGAAATTCTTTTCTAGAAATATTTTTGGCACCAAGTGAAACCAAATGATCATTATGTACTTGGCAATCTATAAGTGGAAAGCCATGCTCTTTTAAATAAGAAGCGAGAAAGATAAAGGCCACTTTTGACATATTAGGTTGAAGGCTGAACATTGATTCGCCAAAAAATAGCTTGCCGATAGATAAGCCATACAACCCGCCAACAAGCTGATCCGTTTGCCATACTTCGAATGAATGAGCGACTCCTCTGCGGTGCAGCTCTTTATAGGCGGCCATCATCTCGTCAGTAATCCATGTGCCTTGCCGATCTGATCGTGAAGTTGCGCATTGCTGGATAACCTTTGCAAAAGCGGTGTCCACTCTAACTTGGACGGAGGCTTTTCTTAGGTGTTTTTTCATACTGCGTGAGATATGAATCTCCTCAGGCCGTAACACACATCTAGGGTTGGGACTCCACCATAAAATAGGGTCTTCGTCGGAGAACCAAGGAAAAATACCAGCACGATAGGCGGCAATCAGCCTTTCAGGGGAAAGGTCGCCTCCAGCTGCCAAAAGTCCATCTGGCTCTGATAAAGCAGAATCAGGGTCAGGAAACAGCAGAGATGTGTCAGATAACCAAGGGATCATAAAGAAAAACCCACCCAAAGCAGGGCGCTTTGGGCGTTAACGTGGATTAGGCTAGATCGTCAAGGAAGCGTTCAGCATCAAGTGCGGCCATGCAGCCAAATCCGGCCGAAGTAATTGCTTGGCGATAGATGTGATCGCACACATCACCAGCAGCGAATACACCAGGAATACTTGTTTGCGTTGCATTACCTTCCAATCCTGATTGGATTTTCAGGTAGCCGTTATGCATTGCAAGCTGTCCCTCAAATATATCTGTGTTCGGTTTGTGACCGATGGCAACAAAGACACCCGCCAGATCTAACTCTTGAGTAGCTTCGCTCTCGGTACTACGGATACGGATGCCTGTGACGCCAGAGTCATCCCCAAGAACTTCTTCTAGCTGATGATTCCAGATAATGCGAATATTGCCATTCTCTGCACGTTCAAATAGCTTGTCTTGTAGAATCTTTTCAGAGCGCAAGGAGTCACGACGATGGATAAGCGTGACCTCAGCAGCAATATTAGAGAGATAAAGTGCCTCCTCTACAGCGGTATTGCCGCCGCCAATCACGGCCACTTTCTGATTCTTGTAGAAGAAACCATCGCAAGTAGCACACGCGCTCACGCCTTTTCCTTTAAAAGCTTCTTCAGAGTCAAGGCCTAAGTACTGAGCGGAAGCACCAGTGGCGATGATCAAAGCATCGCAGGTGTAAGTACCCATATCGCCTTTCAAGGTAAATGGGCGATTTTGCAGTTCAACTTCGTTGATATGATCAAACAGCACCTGTGTATCAAAGCGCTCAGCGTGTTGTTGCATCCGCATCATTAGTTCAGGGCCTTGAACACCTTCAACGTCACCTGGCCAATTGTCCACTTCGGTTGTGGTTGTTAGCTGTCCGCCAGCTTGCATACCAGTAATAACAACGGGCTTTAGGTTAGCGCGTGCTGCATAAACAGCGGCCGTGTAGCCTGCAGGGCCGGAACCAAGAATGATCAGTTTGTGGTGTTGTGTTTCGCTCATGAATGCTTGCCTTAACCTGTTTGAAAATCTTTGTTCTATGATGGGGCTATCGTCAGGAAATGCAATCCTCATAGGCTGGAATTTTTAAGACTTTTTCTAAAAACTGTGGTCTGTGCTTAGTAATCAATTTGCGTTAAGGCGGGATGTCGTATGCTGAGGCGCTTTAAATAACATTATGATTTTCTCATAATCGGTTACGACGTAGGCAGTGTGAACAACGGATTTATGTTATTTTATGCGTCGCGAGAACGTGCTACAGATGATAAGGAATTTGAGTGAAAAACAGGCTGACAGCGAACCCTAAAGCGTTTACCGAGTTACTCTCCCGCGGGGGTAAGAATCTGGCATTACTGTTGGTAATGATGTCATGCGCTTATCTTTTTTTAAGTATGGCTGGATACGATCCTAAAGATCCTGGTTGGTCTCATTTAGGCTATCACCCTCAAGTGGAAAACTGGATGGGGATTATGGGAGCTTGGGCTGCCGACTTGTCGTTCTCTTTTCTAGGGTTAAGTGCTTGGTTTATTCCCTTTGTTGTTCTATTTCCGTGTTTGCGTTTTATGTTTCGAGGAGATGTCTCGCTACTTGATGGTTTGCCGTTTGTGATGTTGCGCACGGTGGGCTTATTGTTATTGATTGTTTCCTGTAGCGGTTTAGCTTCTTTACATGTGTCTAATGTATTGTTGGGATTCCCATTTACCAGTGGTGGGCTGATTGGGCAGGCTCTATCGGATTGGATGGTGTCATGGTTCAGTCTGTTAGGGAGCAGTTTACTGCTGGTCACCGCAGCGGCTATTGGTAGTACCTTCTATATGGAAACCTCTTGGGGTGAGGTCGCTGAGTGCCTAGGTGCCGTTGCACTCAAAGTTTATCACTGGGTATTGGGACTCACTACTCGCGCCGAAACGCCAGTTGAAGATGAACTGGAGCCCGATCAGGTACGGGCAAGCATGAAGGAGCGCCTTAAAGCACGATTTGAAACGCCTCGATCGGTATCTGATTTTCCGGCAGCTGATGAAGAGATGCCGCTATCTCCAATCAAGCCTATAGAGCCGACGTTTGCAGAACCAATCCTGTCTGCCTTGGAACCTGAAGCATCTGTTGATTTTCGCGGTGTGGGTGAAGATGAGGACATTATTCCTATTCTTGAACCCGTTAAAGATAAGACTATCATTGATTCGCCAGAAAAGCGCGATATTCAAGATACAGCATCTCAAATGGAGAATGCGGGAGATCAATCGTTAGAAGCCGCTGCATTGAAAAAATCCCTAAAAATTGTGCCGCTGGCCGAAACTCATCGGCCCTTACAAAACGATGATCAAGAGCCTGCTACATCTGAACGCAAGCCGGTACGCTCGTTAAGAAAGATTCCGGCACTAGAGCTTTTAGATCCACCAGAATTGCAAACTGATCATGGCTACTCTGAAGAACAGTTGGAAGAGATGTCCCGGCTTTTGGAGAGTAAGCTAAAGGATTTTGGCGTTGTGGCAGAAGTGGTTGAAGTTAACCCAGGGCCTGTGATTACACGCTTTGAAATTCAACCAGCTCCTGGGGTTAAAGCCAGCAAAATTACTAACTTAGCAAAAGATCTCGCCCGCTCGTTGGCAGTTTCTAGTGTACGTGTTGTAGAGGTTATTCCTGGTAAATCGGTGATGGGTATTGAGATTCCTAACTCAAGCCGCCAGATGGTACGCCTCAGTGAAGTGCTCAACTCAAAGCCCTATAAAGAGGCGTCATCAAAACTTACCCTTGGGTTGGGTAATGATATTGCGGGTAACCCTGTGGTGACTAATCTGGCGAAAATGCCCCATTTATTGGTTGCGGGTACGACAGGGTCAGGTAAATCGGTTGGAGTCAACGCCATGCTGTTGAGCCTTCTGTTTAAAGCGACGCCTGAAGAGGTTCGTTTGATGATGGTTGACCCGAAAATGTTGGAGCTGTCTATCTATGAAGGTATTCCTCATCTGCTGACGCCTGTTATTACTGACATGAAAGAGGCGGCAGGAGGTTTGCGCTGGTGTGTCGGTGAAATGGAACGCCGTTACCGATTGATGGCAAAAATGGGCGTACGAAACCTTGCCGGCTTCAACGAAAAAGTTAAGGCGGCGGAGCAGCAGGGTAAACCGTTATTAGATCCCTTATGGAATGCTGAAGAGCATGGCGAGCCTTTTGGAACACCGGCACCTGCTTTGGAAACTTTACCTTACATTGTTGTCGTAATAGATGAGTTTGCTGACATGATGATGATTGTCGGTAAAAAAGTGGAGGAGTTGATCGCGCGAATCGCGCAAAAGGCTCGTGCTGCTGGTATCCATTTAATTCTGGCGACGCAGCGCCCCTCCGTTGATGTAATAACCGGTTTGATTAAAGCCAACGTTCCAACGCGAATTGCGTTTCAGGTGTCATCTAAAATTGATTCCAGAACGATTCTTGATCAATCGGGCGCTGAAAACCTTCTGGGCAATGGTGATATGTTATACCTCCCCGCAGGCACGAGTGTTCCGAATCGTGTACATGGTGCCTTTGTCAGTGATGATGAAGTTCACCGGGTAGTTGAAGCGTGGAAGGCGGTCGGCGCACCTGTATATATCGATACGATTTTGGACGAAGGCGGAAGCGATGCATCCGGTGGCAGTGGTGGGCTGTTCGATGATGAGCAAGATCCGCTTTACGATGAAGCGGTCGCCTTTGTCACTGAAACACGAAAAGCGTCTATTTCAAGTGTACAGAGAAAGTTAAAAATTGGCTATAACCGTGCCGCTAGGATGGTCGAAACGATGGAAGCCGCTGGCGTGGTAACAGAAGCCGGCAGTAATGGTCAGCGCGAAGTGCTGGCACCACCGCCTGTAAGAGGTTAATTGATGAAAAAAGTGATGAAATGGTGTGCAGTTTTAAGTATTAGCTTGATGTCTATGGGTGCTCAAGCAGAAACACCAGCAGAGTCTTTAAAATCCTTGTTGCAGGGGTATGAGCGTTTCAGTGCTCGCTTTGAGCAAGTGACGCGTAGCGAGCAAAATAACCGCTCCGAAGTTTCCAAAGGCGAAATGAAGATCGCTCGTCCAGGTCAGTTTCGTTGGGAAACAGAATCGCCATTTCCACAGTTAATTGTGAGTGATGGTCGCTATCTGTGGATATATGATCCTGATCTGGAACAGGCAACCCGCAAGCCAGTCGATGCTTCTCAGTCAAATGCGGCTGCGCTCATACTGAATGGCAATGTGGCAGAACTTGCTGAAAAGTATGATATTGAGATGCCGATAAACGAAGAGAATGAAGCGCTCTATGAGTTGCTACCAAAGCAAACGCAAAGCAGCTTTCAGCGTATTCGACTCTTTTTTACTAACGGTGTGATGTCGGAACTGATGTTGCAGGATTTATTAGGCCAGCAAACGGTCATTTTGCTAAAAGATGCGGTTGTTAATGAGCCGATGGATGAAACACTGTTTCAGTTCACACCCCCTGAAGGCACTGATGTCATTTTAAGTGATGAGGCTTAATGGACGACCTGTTTTCTGATCAGGAAAGTGGCTACGAACCCTTAGCCGCGCGTATGCGCCCAGATACGCTTACTCGTTATATAGGTCAATCACATCTACTGGCACAGGGAAAGCCATTGCGCCAAGCTATTGAGCAAGGAGCGCTTCATTCGATGATTCTTTGGGGGCCGCCAGGAGTGGGGAAAACTACCTTGGCGCGCTTGTTATCCAAAACCTGTGATGCTCATTTTATGACGCTTTCTGCAGTACTTTCTGGGGTAAAGGATATCCGTGCAGCAGTAGAGGAAGCTAAGCAAGTTCGTCTATCAAGACAACGAAAAGTTATTTTGTTTGTAGATGAAGTCCACCGGTTTAATAAATCTCAACAAGATGCCTTTTTACCTTACATCGAAGATGGCACTTTTTTATTTATAGGTGCGACAACCGAAAACCCCTCCTTTGAGCTAAACAATGCTCTCTTATCCCGTGCTCGCGTGTATCTGCTTAGAAGTCTTACCGATGGTGATATTGTAGATGTGCTCCAGCAGGCGTTGACTGATACCGTTCGGGGTTTGGGTTCGCGTAAGATCCTGTTTGAGGGCGACTCGTTGGAGCGATTAGCTCGTGCAGCAGACGGTGACGCACGACGTGCTTTAAACTTATTAGAAATCGCATCGGACCTCGCTGAGAAGCAAGGGAATGTGGAATGGATCCCTCAAAGTGCGCTTCAAGAAATTTTACAAAACACAGGACGTCGATACGACAAACAAGGCGATATTTTCTATGACATGATCTCGGCATTCCACAAGTCGGTACGAGGCTCATCGCCGGATGGGGCTTTGTATTGGTACTGTCGTATGCTGGAAGGTGGTTGTGACCCTTTATATATTGCTCGCCGATTAGTTGCTATTGCCTCTGAGGATATTGGTAATGCTGACCCTAGAGCTATGCAGGTCGCTTTGTCTGCATGGGATGCATTTGAGCGGGTAGGACCTGCAGAAGGTGAGAGGGCGATTGCCCAAGCAGCGATTTACTGTGCGAGCGCGCCTAAAAGTAATGCAGTTTATACGGCGTTCAAACAATGTCGCGTAGATATTCGTAATGATCCAGATTTGTCTGTGCCTGAGCATCTACGTAATGCGCCCACTAATTTAATGAAAGATTTAGGTTATGGTGCGGAATATCGCTACGCTCATGATGAACCTCAGGCATATGCCGCTGGTGAATCGTATTTACCAGAAGAAATCGCACATCGTCGCTATTATGAGCCGACAGAGCGTGGCCTAGAGCAGAAAATAAGTGCTAAACTTCAGCAACTTAAAATGTTAGATCAACAAAGTCCGAAAAAGCGCTACCAAACGTAAGGAAGAGTATGCAAACGGTTCTAGCCGTGGCCGCTGGAGGAGCTTTAGGTGCACTGAGTCGCTATTGGCTTGCTGCGATCCTCAATAACAAAGCGGATAAACTGCCAATCGGTACCTTAACCTGCAATGTTGTCGGCTCGCTGCTTATGGGCGTGTTGTTTGTACTGATTATGGAGAAGGCGAAACTATCACCGGAGCTTCGCCCCTTGTTGATGGTGGGCTTTTTAGGCGCCTTTACGACCTTTTCATCCTTCTCGCTTGAGACCGTGACTCTCCTGCAGGAAGGGCATATCATGTCGGCTTTGATCTATGTATTATTAAGCGTTTCAATGTGTATTGCGGCATTATCAGCAGGTATCTGGTTTACCCGCCTGTTCTAAATCAAGGTTATTTATAAACTCATGTTAGACACTAAAATTGTCCGGGCAAATCCCGAAGCGATTGCGGAGCAATTGGCTAAAAAGCATTTCGAATTCCCTGTAGCACGATTTAATGAGCTTGAAACTCAGCGTCGTGAAGCACAAATCCAGACAGAAAACCTGCAAAATGAGCGTAATACTCGTTCTAAATCGATCGGTAAAGCAAAGGCCGCGGGTGAAGATATTCAGCCACTATTGGCAGAAGTAGAAACGTTAGGCAGTCAGCTAGATGCAGCAAAAGCACAGCTGAATGATATTACGGCTGCGTTGGACGATATGTTGTTGGGTGTTCCTAATATACCGGACGACTCTGTACCTGCCGGTGAGAGTGAAGATGACAATGTTGAAGTGCGTCGTTGGGGCACACCACGTGAGCTGGATTTTGATCCGCAGGATCATGTTGCTTTGGGTGAAGCGAATGGCGGTTTAGATTTTGAAACCGCGGCGAAGATCACAGGCTCTCGCTTCTCCTTAATGACTGGTAAGATGGCACGTCTACACCGTGCATTGATTCAATTTATGCTGGATGTGCAAACATCTGAGCACGGTTATACAGAAACTTATGTTCCTTATATGGTTAATGAAGATAGCCTAAAAGGTACTGGTCAGTTGCCAAAGTTTGGTGAAGAGCTGTTTAAAGTCCCCTTTGGTGATCGTCAGTATTACTTGATCCCAACAGCAGAAGTGCCTGTAACCAATATTGTCAGAGATGAAATTGTTGATGCAGCTAGGCTTCCATTAAAGTTCACAGCGCATACACCTTGCTTTCGTTCAGAAGCGGGTGCTTCCGGTAAAGACACCCGCGGTATGATTCGTCAGCACCAATTTGAAAAAGTTGAAATGGTGCAGATTGTTGAGCCTGGAAAGTCATGGGAAGCACTAGAGGAGATGACAGGCCACGCTGAAGCGATTCTTCAGAAGCTAAACTTACCGTATCGTGTTGTCGCATTATGTGGTGGGGATTTAGGCTTTAGCTCCGCAAAAACGTATGATATTGAAGTGTGGTTGCCGGGGCAGGGCAAATACCGTGAGATCTCTTCTGTATCTAATATGACAGATTTCCAGTCGCGTCGCTTATTGGCGCGTTGGAGAAATCCAGAAACAGGTAAACCTGAGCTAGTTCATACGCTTAACGGTTCTGGTTTGGCGATTGGCCGGACATTGGTCGCTGTATTAGAGAATTACCAAACCGCCGATGGGCGCGTGACTATCCCAGAGGCACTGCTACCTTACATGGGTGGTGTTACCGAGTTATAAAAGCTACTCTTTCGCAACGGCCAATTTTCCTCTGGCCGTTGCTAGACTCTCTTCTTGCCTTATCTCACTTCTTGTCTATGCTTTATGTAAATAAACGTTGAAGGATTAGCGTCTAACATGTTGTGGTTATTCTGTTTTGGGCCTATCCATGAAAAAAAGTATTGCTTACCTTCTAGTTTTATTCTCATCAGCTGCGGCGGCAAATGAGCTGAAAATATATATTTGGGAGGATTATTTATCACCGCAACTTATTCAACGTTGGGAGCAAAAAACGGGTCATAAAGTGACTTTAACTTACTTCGATAATGAAGAAAGTCGCGATGTAGTACTAGGTTCTGACAACGCAAAAGCCTTCGACCTTACCATTATGAACACGGTTTCGGCCCAACTGTTTGGTAAGAATAATAAACTCTATGGCGTGTCTCATAGCAACTTGCCCTCGTTAAAATTGATTGATCCAAAATGGAGAGATAGTTGTGGGAACTTTGGGTTGCCTTATCTCTGGGGCAGTATGGGTATTCTCTACAATAAAAATAAAGTTATTCCTGCGCCTACCTCGTGGGCAGATATACTCAAGCCTGAGCAAAAATATCATAATAAAATCGTTATGCTGACGGATGGCGTTGATACTTTAGCTCCGGCACTGCTGTATCAGCACAGAAATGTTAATACCGAAGACCAAGCAGAGCTTAAAGACGCATTCAGCATCATGAAGAATCAAGCAAATGCTGTGTTGAGTTACGAATATGTTATCTCCTACGTTGAAGATACAACGGTTAAGGAAAATGTATATATGGCACTCGGCTATTCGGGTGATCAATCGACGTTAAATGAGCTTGGTGGTGATGAATGGGGCTTTGTTGCTCCAAAAGAGGGAACTAGTATTTGGGTAGACTGCTTCTCCATTATGGACTTTTCTCCTAATAAGGCATTAGCGCTCAACTTCCTCGAATTTATAAATCAGCCTGAAAATGCTGCTGAAAACAGTATAGAGATAGGCGTAGCGACAACAAATGCGGAGGCTTTAAAGTTGCTACCACCTGAGGTTCGAAATGATAAAAGCATTTATCTTAGCGATGAAATAATAGAGGGTAGTCAGCTATATAGAATACTATCAGATGATAATATGAGTCTAAGAGGACGAATAGTTAATGCGGTTTTAAAGCATCATGAAACTCAATAAACGCGTTAGTTATCTTATTTTTCCTGTTCTCTTATGTAGCTATTTAGTCGTTGCACTTGGGGTTTACTCAACGCAAAAAAATGGTGTTATTCAGCTAGAAAGGCGAAGCCTTGATCTGCATCTTGCTGAAGCTAATGCAGTTATAGAGCGTTACTTGCTAGTGACAAATAGCTTCATAAACTCCTTACTGCACAGTAATAGCCTTATCAACTATTTTAATAGCAGTGATAAACACTTTAAGGCATTATCGCTGGAAAAGGGTTTAAAGAGTTCAATTGATGATCTAAATAGACTGCGCTCTGATTTTTGGTCTATTGCATTGATTAGAAGTTCAGGGTCTGTTGAATATTACTACGAAGATAGCTTAGATCCTTTTGTGAGCATATCGGATGATCAAGTAGAAAAAGTCGTCGAACTTTTTAAAGATAAGCAAGCTTTCTATAAGTCGATTTATGATAAAGATCAGAATAAAATCTTAATGGTAAGAATTATTGATCAGTATACTTTTAAAACCCCTATTGATTTTGATAACTCTACCAGTGTAGCCATTGCTATTATTGTTGACCCAACAGCCTTTAAAGAGAAGTTGGAAGACTTGAAAGTGGCAGGCTTGTTGGTTGATTGGCCAGTTATGAGTGTAGAAGCTGATAGCGATATTTCTAGTTATTTACCTGTGTCCAACCTTGGACATCTTAGGATCTCAGCATCAGAAGAGAGAATTCAGGGTAAACTAAATACGCTGAAGTTTAATTTGGCCTTTGGTTTTATTTTGGTAACCTTTGCTAGTTACCTGATACTGATGTTCCTCATAGGGCAATATGTTACCGGTCCCATAAAAAAACTACAACAAAAATTATCTCAGGTTAACCTAGAAAAAGGAGTTAACTTTAAGCCCTCAGGGATGAAAGATGAGATAGGTGAACTCAGTCGGACATTTAATAAACTGTATGAAAGTCTTATTGCATCCTATACGTTAACTAAGGAGTTGGCAGAAAAGGATACGCTAACCAAACTTTATAATAGGCGATTTTTTCAAGAAAAAATTGAAGAAGAAGTTATAAGCGCGAGTGCTCAAAAGAGAAGCCTGACTTTATTATACTTAGATATTGATAACTTTAAATATGTTAATGATAGTTATGGGCATGATGTTGGTGATCTATTATTACAAGAGTTTTCTCAACATTTAGAACGTGAGGTCTGCTTACTACGTGTTGAGGGCTATAATAACTATCTATCCAGGTTGGCTGGTGATGAGTTCTCGATACTGATATCAAGTATCCAAGATCGAGAAGAGATTGAGTCTGTTTGTCAGCGATTGCTGAATATTTGTCCCGCGGGTTTTACAATAGGCTCAACAACCTATCCCATCTCCCTTAGCATTGGCGTTGCCTTTTTTCCTGACTCTGGGAGTTCAGTCGATACCCTAATGAAGCATGCAGATGAAGCGATGTATGATGCTAAAGGCACAGGTAAAAATAAAGTGTCCTTTTATACCGAAGCGCTGCAACAGAAAAGTAAAAATGAAAAAGTATTGGAAGTTGCGTTAAGGCAATTAGACTTATCTGATCTTTCATTGCTCTATATGCCGGTTTTTACTTCAGAAGCATTTGAAAGGGTTTATGCTGTGGAAGCCTTACTGAGGTGGGATTCTCCGGATTTAGGGCCGTTATTACCAGAAGATTTTATGTCGGTTGCTGAGGGGATGGGGTTGTTTGAAGAGATAGACGCTTGGGTGATTGAGCAGGTATTCAAGGATTTTCCGAGTATTGGATCTCGTCTTGGAGATGATATTAGGGTTTGCATAAATATATCCTCTGCTCAGTTAAGTTCCCTTTCCTTTATGGCGACTCTCTCTAAGCTAATGTGCCAGTATAAAATAGATTCCAGAAGCTTTGAGTTGGAAATCTCAGAAAGCTTTAGTGGTTATACGCGACATAAAGACACGGGTTTAATGAAGATGCTGAAGGACTTAGGCTTTAGACTATCCTTAGATGATTTCGGTGCTGGGCACATCTCTGTCGCGCAGTTAGTCGAGTATCCGATTGACTGTGTGAAGTTAAATAGTCACTTTGTTGATAATCTGTCCGACGACATTAAACGTGATAGAATCCTTGAGCTCATTAAGTTTTGTCGCTCTCAAGGTCTTGATGTGGTTGCCGAGGGGGTGGAAAATAGCGCGCAGGTTGAACTCCTAAAAACGGCGGGATGTAGTGGCTTAGAAGGCTATTACTTTTCGCAGCCTATGTGTTTATCCGCTCTGCTTAATCGTTATTAGTTTTAAGAGTGCCCGTTGCCCTACATTCGTTTATCTAGCTTCTACTTTTTCTACTTTGCTCTGTTGGGAGCAATGATACCTTATTGGTCGCTGTTTCTCGAAAGCCAAAAGTTTAGTGCATCAACCATTGGTATTTTGATGGGGATGTTTCACTTTTCACGTATTTTTGCGCCCACTTTATGGGGGTGGCTTTCCGATATCACTGGCTATCGTATAGGCGTTGTGAGGGTGGGGGCGGCACTCACCAGCCTAATTTTTTTAGGTGTTTTTTGGCAAGACAGTGCCCTAGGTATTGGTCTGATTATGCTGGGTTATAGTTTTTTTTGGAATGCGATTTTGCCACAGTTCGAAGTTATAACGCTTGAACACCTAGAAGAGGAGAAGCAAAAGTACAGCAGGGTAAGGTTATGGGGCTCAGTTGGCTTTATTATAGCGGTGGTTCTTGTGGGTTGGGGGTTGGGGTTTTATGGTATTCAGAATCTACCTTTCATTCTCCTTGTCTTGATGCTCTTTATTTGGGTTAACACTTTACTCATTACTGAGAAAAAATCTCCTCGTGTTCATCACATAAGCCAAGATCACTCTTTGTGGGTAATTATTAAGCAGCCACAAGTCATCGCTTTTTTTGTGATTATGTTACTGGTGCAGTTCTCCCATGGCCCTTATTACACGTTCTTCAGCGTTTTAATGCAAGGACAAGGTTTCGAAAGTACATCTATTGGCATGTTGTGGGCGCTTGGCGTTGTGGCCGAGGTGCTGATTTTCATACTCATGCCTACTTTGTTATCTCATTTTGGTTGCCGTTTTATTTTACTGACAAGTCTTATCTTGACGGTATTGCGGTGGGTGCTTACCGGCTTATTTACCGAGTATTTAGGCGCTATCATTGTGGCACAATTACTTCATGCTGCATCATTTGGCTGTTTGCATGCGGTTGGTATTTTGCTAGTGCATCACTACTTTCCTGATACGATGCAGGGAAGAGGGCAGGCGCTTTTTTCAAGTATAGGTTTTGGTGTAGGTGGAACATGTGGGGCTGTTCTTGCTGGCATATTATGGGACTATGGGGTCTTGATCAGTTTTGGTGTTGCGGCAGTTGCTTCTGGTGTTGCGTTTTGGATAGCTTTTATTTGGATTTATCCTGAAAAAGTGCACCAAAATAGGTATTGAACCTTTTGCACTGCGATAGCTATCGCTATATAGTTAGAGAGCGTCTTATATCCTTAGAAATAACAAAGGGTTCGCATATGAACTTTAGAATAGATGTGGATATGACACCTGAAGAGCTGCGTAAAGTGCTAGGTTTGCCCGATGTATCTGCGCTTCAGGATGAGATGATCAAGAAAATCAGGGAGCAGATGGAAGCCGGGGTGGAGGGTTACGATCCACTGACCTTATTAAAGCCCTATATCACTAATGGAGTAGGCTCTATGGAAGCTTTCCAGAAGCTCATGCTGTCCATGATGAGTGGCTATGCTAATCAATCGAATAATAAAAAGAACTAAGTTTGCCTGATAACCATAACCTGCATGGTCAGGAAATAGATTCAGAGAGAGAGAATACGTTGCGCATCCTAAGAAAATATACGAATCGGCGGTTATATGATACGTCACGAAGCTGCTATGTCACACTTGAAGATGTAAAGCAGCTTGTATTGAGTGCCGAGCCTTTTCAAGTACTAGACTCTAAAACAGGGAATGATTTAACAAGAAACATCCTGCTACAGATTATTAGTGAGCAGGAAGGAGAGGGACACGGCACCTTGTTAACGAATCAAGTTCTGCAGCAACTGATCCGTTTTTATGGGGATAGTATGCAGGGGATGATGAGTCAGTATCTAGAACAGAGTATCGCTTCATTTCTTGAGCATCAGGACCGCATCCGCGAACAAATGCAGACCATGATGGGTGTGGCTAACCCACTGACGATGATGAATAAAATTGCTGATCAGAATATGGCCGTGTGGAGCATGTTTAAGCCGCCAGCTGCTCAAGCATCGACTGAGACGACAACCGAAGAGTCTTCTTCTGATGGCAAGCCTCCCAAAGACAAAAAGTAGCCATCAAATAATCGTCTAGATAGCAGCCGCATAGCGGCTGTTATCGTTTTGTGGGCTCAATCCCTTTGCAGCAACCAGTCATTAATTGCTGTAGGCACAATACGTTGAGACTTAGCGCTAACGAAAACGCCTATATGACCAGCTTTAACTTCTAAAGCCTGATAATCGTTACTCTTGATAAACTCACCTAGTGGAAGCGAAGCGCTTGGTGGAACTAAATGGTCATACGCACCATAGATATTCAAAACGGGCTGACTGATTGCGTTGAGATGCACAGGCTTGTCGCCAATGATTATCTCATTTTTAACCAGCTTGTTTTCTTGAAAAAACCATGTGATGAATTGCTTAAAGGCTTCACCTGCCTGATTCGGGCTGTCATAAATCCACTTTTCCATCCGTAAAAAGCTGAGAGCTTTTTGTGTGTTATCCAAAGAGTTGGAGATATCCAAACTTTTTTGTATTCCCAAGCGCACAGGCATTAAAGCTTTATAGGTGTCATTAAGCAGCTCTCCTGGAATATTGCCATATGCTGATACAGCGAGGTCTGTGTCTACATAGCGCGCTAGTAGGCTCAAAGTGTTATCGGGTGTATGGAAATCGACAGGCGTAACCATCGTAATTAAATTTTTTACTTTCTTTGGGTAGATGGCGCAGTAGCAAAGACTTAAGGTGCCTCCTTGGCAGATCCCCAAGAGGTTAATTGATTTTGCTCCTGAATGTTGAGTGACTTGATCTACGCAGTTATTCAGGTATTCATTAATATAGTCATCAAGGTCCAGAAAGCGGTCAGCTGCTTCAGGGTACCCCCAATCAATCACGTAGATATCCTGCCCAGCACTAATGAGCGATTGTAGCAAAGAACGCTCAGGCTCCAAATCGATCATATACCAGCGATTGACAAGTGCGTAGGTGATAAGCAACGGAGTTTGACAACGTGTATCTACGGCGCGATTACCGGGGAAAAACAGTAAACGAAGTTTATCTTGGGTGAAAATCACCTCATATTCTGATTGAGCAACATCTACTTGTTCAACCTCTTTTAGGGCTTGGTAGCTCCTTTGAAGTTTTTGCTTAAAGTCTGATAACTCGACCTCGATTTTTTCAGGGTTAAGCTTCAGGTTCTTCACGCATGGCCACCTTTTTGTTAGATGAAGCTACAGACGATAGTTTTAGCCTAGCTAGTTCGTTACGAAGCTGGTCTACTTCATCAGATAAGCTGATGACGGTTCTATGCAGTTGTTCAAGCAGGGGAAGATTCAAATCCTCTTCTTGTGCGGTTAGCCGTCTGTCAACGCGCCGCATCTGCTTTCTTAACATATGTTGCCGCTCTAGCGCCGTGTCTAATCCTTTGCGTGTAGCAATCCCAGCCGCTTCGAAGTATATATCACGTATGTCATAAGAATATTTCCGTAACCTCATGACTGCATTAGATATTCTGGCATGGCTTTTTTGATAAGAAAGGGTATGAAGCGTCTTTATATACACCTTCTCGTAGCATTCGGCCCATAAATCATGCAGTCCCTTGAGCGTTTCTATTGTGCACTCTCCATCAGTAAGCTCATTGAGTAAAGCCCTGTTGGCCTCAAAGTTTATCTGGCTGTAATGGTCAATGTATTCTGATAATGCGGCTTGATATTCAGATAGGTAGTTAGCACCGTCTTTCAGGTTTTCTTGATACTGATGGATTGCTCCACTTGGTGGAAAATTAAAGATGGCACTGGCACTTTTTAATACCGGATTTTCTAGGAAAAGGTCGTCCTGAAAACGGTGTGTTTTAAATAGATCAATAAGATGCTCGGGAATACGCCATTGATTAAGCAGCGCCTCACCTGTTTTCTGCTGTACTTGGTCGCAAAACAGATCGAGTAGCTTTGTGAGATCTGTTTTATCCGTAGTACCTTTAAACTGGGCAAGTAAAGCTGTCCCTAATTGTAGAAATTCAGTGGCATGGGTTGTCATGATCGCGGCTGCACGAGCCTGATCTTGTGCAGAAAAATCATGCTTGATGCCGCTTGCATCGTTATGCTCTATCCATTGCTTGAAAAGCGCATGCTGCTGCCTGAACATCGCTTGCAGTTGCTCATTGATATCATTTGGCACGCAGTTACCTCATTGCCTACACAAAAATCTATAAGCAGTTTAATGGAGCTTCGAAGGTTTATGAAGTATCACACGGAACAAGTTAACATGTCGACTAAACGACTTGCTGCATTGGAAAGTGTGCGATCACGGTGGTATATATAGCCTAGTTCCCGCTGAATAGGCTCTGAACCAGTGTTCAACACCGTTAAGGTATCATCGATCATGGTCTCAGGTAATAGGCTCCAACCCAAGCCAATGGATACCATCATCCTAATGGTATCCAAATAATTCGTGGACATAGCAACATTCAAGTCTAGGTTTTTACGCCTGAACTGATCTGCGACTATTTGATGGGTGAATGTTTGGCTGCTAGGTAAGATGGCCGCATAGTGGGTTAGCTGTTCTAGTGTTACATGAGCTGTGTTAGCGAGTGGGTGTTCTTTACAGACCACGTACTGTAAATCATCAACCCAAATTGTTTGTGAGTGAATCGTAGGGTTGGGCTGTGGTGATAGTGTTATCAAGGCTAATTCTAAGTCACCATGGAGAACACCATCATAGGCTACTTCTGATTCATCAAATTTCAAATTAAGTTGTACATTGGGGTAAGTTTGAGAAAACTTTCTTAATATGGGGGGTAATCTATGCAAACTAATATGGTGACTGGCCGCTAGCGTCAGCTTTCCATTAACTTCACCGCTTAGGTTTCCCATCGCTCTGCTGGCATCTTGTATCGAAATAAGGATGGTTTTGGCGCGAGGAAGCAAGGCAAGTCCCGCCTCCGTCAAGCCAACGCTCCTGCCTATGCGATCAAATAGCTTTCTGTCTAATTGGCTCTCAAGCAAAGCTATACGCTTACTAACGGCGGATTGAGTGATATAGAGTTGCTGCGCCGCTTGTGAGAAAGAACCAGTTTCAGCAACGGCAATAAAGGCTGAAAGAGTATGGGTATCCATTATCTATTATTAGCTCTCCAAGAACGCTAGGCGCGATAGCGGGTTAAAACGATACCACTTAATATTACGACAAGTGCTAGTAAACTAGAAAGTGTAACGGATTCATTCAGGATGATGGCACCAGTAAAAAAAGCGACAACGGGGACTAGAAAATTAATATTGGACAGAAAGCTAGGCCCAGCCCTTAATATGATGAAAAAATAAACCAACGACGCCACGCCGGTTGAAATAACGCCCAGCCAGATAAGTGAAAACCACTGTAGTGGTGCAGGCGATGTAAGTTGGAAAGTTTGAGATAAAAATAGCGGCAGCATCAACAAGCTAGCGCCAGTTAGCATACCAGCACCCCCTATAACAGGGTGAAAGCTGGACAGTTTCCTTACTAGTATCGCATTCAGTGCATAGCAGCTGGCGGCTAACAAAATGGCTAGTTCCCTGAGCAGGGAAGTAGCAGGCTGCAAAGCGGGATTTAGTAATAAGACGACACCTATGAACCCGATCACGACACCCGCAATTTTATATCGGTTAAGCTGCTCTGAAGGAATCCAAAAGTGCGCCAGTATTAAAGTGACCATCGGCATCACGGCCATCAGTACACCGGCCTTACCTGAAGGAACCGCTTGTTGCCCCCAAGCGATTAAAAAGAAGGGTAAAGCATTACCAAAAAAGCCCAACAGAAGAAAAACCCCCCAACTTTTTAAATTACTGGGTAAGCGCAAGCCTTTAAGGTAAGCAAACAGTGTCAAAACGATTGCGCCCATAACTAGGCGAATATGCGTAATAAAAATGGGCTCAAAAGTTTCTAAGGCTAAAGATGTGAAAAGGAAGGATGTACCCCACATGGCTACTAACAGTAGCAGTAAGATCCAATTAAGCAAAGACGTTGACATCTTAGTGGGGGCTCCTATTAAAAATTAAGTGGCATCTAATGTTTTCAGACTGCCTCGTTCGGTAATAATCAGAATGCCGAGTAGTAACGTACCTATTACCATCATGCCGGCAGCCATGAGTAAACCACCGCTATAATGACCGGTTTTTTCTGCCATCATACCGGCTAATGCCGGGGCGATAATTTGCGCAACGCCATAGGATAATGTGAGTTTACCCATTAATTTTGCAGGCTTGGTTGGATAGAAACGTCCTGCCATCGCCAATACTAAACTGACAATGCCGATGAACGTACTTCCATAGAGAACAGCACTTACTAAAGCAGCGGCGAGCGAATCATAGAATACGGGCACCAGAATACCAATGATATGGATTAAGTAATTCAGCATCAGCGCGTACAAGGTTCCAATCCTGCGAGCAACTTGCTCCCAAAAGAGCACGGCTGGAATAGCAGTGACTCCGAGAACCAGCCAAACCAATTCGCCAGAGCCTGAAAGTCCAGGCTGTCTTTCCACCATAGCAACAGTAAATGTCGCACTGATGACATAGCCAAATCCGGCACAAAAATAGGATGCTAACATTAACCAGAAAAAGCGCTTAGAAGGGGGGCGATCTTCAAGCGCTGTGCCCGAGTGTGTTAAGCCACTATTATGTGGTCTAGGCAGCCATCGCCAAGCAGGCACTGCTAGCACCACACCGGCTATCCCTAAAATGATCCATTGCTCCTGCCAATTGTAAGCATCCACCATCAGATCAACGGCAATCGCGGTAAAGACAATCCCCAGTCCAATACCCATAAAGTGTATACTGAGTTCACTGCGAAAATGGTGACGTATCAGCCAATTAAGCACCAGCCCCGATCCGATTAGCATGCCAGCCGCACTGCTTAATCCTGCCATGAAACGCATAAAAGCCCACAAAAGCGTGTTTTCAGCGAGTGCCATCCCCACTGTTGTTAAGACGGCGACGATTAAACCTAGTCGATACAGGGTGTCTTTAAGCATTAAGCTGCTGACCGATGCTGCGATCACGGCCCCACAAAGGTAGCCAATATAGTTAATTGCAGCTAACCAGCCAGCACTAAAGTCAGTCAGAATACTTTCAGACTGCATAACAGGGATCAGAGGAGTGTAAGCGAATCGTGCCACACCAACCAAGAGCACTAAACTAATTACCCCAGCAGAAAGCACGAAATATTTTTGTTGTTGCAAAGACCGGTTGGGCATCAGGGATAGTCCTTATTATTGTTTTTTATAGAGGCTAAACGGAGTTCAGTATCAAGACAATGGATATTTTTAGAACGAACTGTTCTGTTTTGAGGAGGTAATAGGCCATTTCTTTGCACTGCTTTGGTGCTATCTATTGGTGCATTGTATTATTTTGGTGCGCCTTGTCTTTCTATTTATTTCAATGTGTGGATCAAGTACGCCCAGACTGGAGGTTGGCGTCTCTTAAGGGAGACGTTTTTTGGAATGTTTTTTGCTTAGTACTCCGTAAACCTGACTTCTTGGAGCTAGCATGAAAGTGACAACAAACATCAGACCTAACCACGGGATAGCTTTGCTCTTATTAGCGTTTGTTCCTCAAGCTCATGCCGCACAGGAGCTTGTTGATGCCAAAGTATGGATTGACAGTCTTTGGGTCATATTGGCAGCCGCCTTGGTGTTCTTGATGCAAGCGGGCTTTACCGCCTTAGAAGCGGGGTCTATTCGAGCAAAAAACAGCTATAACGTAGCCATTAAAAATATCGTGGACTTCGTTATCGCCTTTTTAGGCTTTTGGGTAGTTGGCTTTGGTTTAATGTTTGGTTTTAGTTCCACCGGTTTCTGGGGAGGTTTTCTATCAGCGGATCACTACCTAGATGCTGGTCATAATTATGCATTCTTTCTCTTTCAAGCGATGTTTGTTGGAACGGCGGCAACGATTGTTGCTGGTGCTGTGGCTGAACGTATGCGATTTCAGGATTATCTATATATATCCGCCCTCATTTCGTGCGTTATTTATCCTGTATCAGGACACTGGATTTGGGGGAGTGCACTAGTTGGTGGCGACGGTGGTTGGTTAGAGCAAAAAGGATTTGTAGACTTTGCGGGTTCAACGGTAGTCCACTCTGTTGGTGGTTGGGTGGCTCTCGCAGGTGCGCTGATGCTGGGGCCACGTATTGGACGTTTTGATGAGAAAGGTCAAGTACAGGATATACCCGGACATAATCTGGTATTAGCAACCTTAGGCGTGTTTTTACTCTGGTTTGGGTGGTTTGGTTTCAATGGTGGTAGCACTTTATCAGTTAACGAAGATGTGCCGCTTATTCTTGTTAATACTAATTTATCCGCTGCGGCAAGTGGCCTTACGGTCCTCTTAATCTCCTTGGTTTTGGATAAAGGCAAGGTCAACATCCTTAAAGTATTAAATGGTGTTTTAGGCGGATTGGTTGGTATTACGGCGGGTTGTCAGGTCTTAGGTCCATGGGGAGCGATTATCACAGGCGTTGTCTCTGGCATCATCTTATATAGTGCAGAACATATACTGTTACACTGGATGAGAGTAGATGACCCCATCGGAGCGATTTCAGTACATGGCGTATGTGGTGTGTGGGGGACTTTAGCGCTGGCATTTTTTGCACCGCTGGAGAACCTCCCTTTGGATAGCCGACTTGATCAAGTCATGGTTCAACTGGTGGGTGTGATATCGGTTTTTGCATGGGCATTTTTGACTGGCTTATTGTTTTTCTGGCTATTGCGTTCTGTTGGTCAGCTGCGTATCTCCCCTGAAGATGAGATACGTGGACTGAATATGGCAGAACATAATGCGAAAACAGCGTGGTTGGATACGATGGAGACGGTTCAAAAAATTATTGCCCATAAAGACTTAAGCCTTAGAGCAGAAGTTGAGCCTGGCACTGAAGCTGGAGAAACCGCTCAAGCTTTTAATGCGCTTTTAGATCAACTAGAAACGACGGTAACGACCATGTCTCACGTTGCTAAAAGAGGATTAATCGCTGCCCAAAAAGTGAATAAAGCCTCAAAAAGTACGGTTAAAGGTATGGTTGCTCAAAGTCACCAAACGGAAGCAGCGACTGAATTAATGAAGGCCTTTACTATAACCTCTCAGCAAACGGCGGATTCAACACAGCAAGGGGCCTCTCAGGCGGATGATGTATCGAGAATGGTGACTGAGGGAGGCAATGAGGTTGAGCAGGTAAAAGATAAAATCAGTGAACTTGCCGCGCATATTGCCCAAGCTTCTCATTTTACGTTAAACCTGCAAGACGGAAGTCAGTCGATAGGAGAGATTATCGCGCTTATTCAGACTATTGCAGAACAAACCAACTTACTTGCCCTCAATGCTGCAATAGAAGCTGCCAGGGCGGGTGATCAAGGGAGGGGATTCTCGGTAGTAGCGGATGAGGTTCGTAATTTGGCGGTTAGAACAGAGTTGGCAACCCGAGAAATTCAAGACAAAATTTTGAGTCTGCAGGGGGAGATTGGCCAACTTTCAACGACCATGGAGCATGGAAAAGTGGCTGCTCAAGAGAGTGTTCAGCGCTCTCAAAAGGCAGCAAATTCCTTACGCTCTATTTCCCAGTCAGTCGTCCAGATTAACGAAATGAACCAGCAAATCGCATTAGCAGCTGATCAACAGTTACAATCCTCTGAGCAACTGAAAGAACGGCTTCAGGTTATTCATGGCGAAGCTAACGGTGCCAAATCATTGAGTGAAGAGTTATCCCTATTTGCAAGTGATATACATACGGATATGGAACAGCTCGAATCTGTAGTCTCAGGGTTTAAAACCGCTCGATAGAATCTTGTCTCGATGGATGGGTTCGTGCTATTAAGCACTTTCTAGCCTCTATCATAGAGGCTTATTTCTTGGATCGCTTATCATGAACGGTGTTACATCCCATGCTTCGGCAGTTGCGTTGCCGGAACGATTTATTCATCTCCTCTCGTCAATGATTCGTAGCCCGAGTGTTGTCGGGGCGGAGCACTCTTTTTTTCGTGTACTGCAGCGAGAGCTTGAAGAGCGTGGCGCTAACGTAACGTGGTATGAAGGTGTTCTGGTTGCACAGGGTGATGAGCCAAATAGTGTTATGTTTTCAGCTCATATCGACCGACATGGTTTGATCTGTACAGGGCCTAACGAATTTCAATATGCCGCTTTTGTATCGGGTGCGCGTTCTGATCTATTAGGAAACTCGGTCAGTGAACAGTTGATGAAAAAAATTGTAAACCGCTTTGAGTCTGAGTCAGTGTTTGCCTATGAACCATGGTCAGGTGCTTATCGGGGGAGAGGTCTGATTGATCGTGCTTATATCTGTGAGTTTCGTAATAACTTAATATTTGAACTTAAAGGGCTGGATCATTTGGTTGCAGGTACGCCAGTGGCCTTTAGAGATAACCTTAAAAGTGAGCATGGTGCCTTAGTGGGCCAGCTGGATAACGTGATTACGGCCGCTGCATTGGTATATCTTTTTGAGATGGGTTTCCAAGGCACTGCATTTTTCACCGCACAAGAGGAAGCCGGTAAAAGTTGGCGTTATTTATTAGAATGGTTTCGTCGATTTGGTCACTCTACTAACCAATTAATAGTTGTGGATACCAGCCCCTATCCGGACTTTGAAACAGCCAAGCAGCAAACGCTGGTTTTACGTAACCGAGATGCCAATGCTGTTTTCAATGCCAAGCTGACACGTAAGCTGGTTGATGCGTGTGAAGCGAATCACCTTACCTATCAATTTAAAGATAAATATGTAGAGCAACAAAACGTGCTCGCGAAACAGAGAGGGGATGAGCCTGCATCACTAGGTTCTACCGAAATGGGAAGGATTATCGCGGCATCAAATGGGCTGGTTGATGGCACAACCCTTCAGATACCCACTTCCGGCTACCATACATTATCCGAATCGGCACCTGTGGAATCGGTTGCTGGTTTTCTCAAAGTGTTAACAGATCTGGCTACACTGAATTAATACAGATCTGGCTACACTGAATTAATACAGGTTTAGGTAAAAAATTAGATGTATAAAACTATTATCGTGGTGGATAGCCAAGACCATGGAATCAGCGAAACCGACTACACCATCGTCACTTTTGAAGAGTATTTATCGGCTTATCCTAAAAAGAACGAACCTAAAACGCGGCTACTTAACTTATGTGATACCGAGCATTATTTAAGCCGAGGCTATTACTGCTCTTTATTGGCCGAGGCACGAAAGCATCGGGTGCTACCGAGTGTCAGCACGATCAATGATCTGCGTGCACTATCAACGGAACTATCGACGGGTATCCGCCTTAATCTTCCCTCTTCAGTGTTCAGAATAGATGAGGGTGAACAGGTAGAGATGTTCATTTATCTGGGGTGGACGGAGCAAGGATCTTGGAGGAAACTGGCCAAGCAGATTTTTGAAAAATACCCTGCGCCAATACTACAGTTGATGGTGACGCATGATGCTTCTGGCATTCGAATGAGCGTGAAACGCTATGCCCATAGTTGCCTTAATGAAATAGAAAAAAGCAAATTTAACAACCAGTTAAACAGCTTTTCTAAAGAAGTTTGGTCAAACGCATCCAACAAAAAATCTCCACGGTGGGACTTGGCTATTTTAGTTAACCCAGATGAAGCTCAGCCTCCCAGCGATAAAGAAGCGATAAAACGATTTATTAAAGCGGCAGAAAAAGTCGGTATCCATGCAGAGACGATTACGGCTGAACAAGCGAGTCATATTTCTCAGTTTGATGCGCTTTTTATTCGTGAAACAACCGCGATTGATCATCATACCTATCGCTTGGCGCGCAAGGCGGAGCAAGAAGGTCTGGTCGTAATTGATGATCCGACCTCGATTTTACGCTGTTGTAATAAGGTGTATCTGCATGATGCGTTCAGTTATAACGGCGTACCGGCACCGAAAACCCATGTGGTCATCAACGCAGATGAGGAGAGCCTCACCCGTATAGAGGCTGAGTTTAGCTATCCTATGGTGCTGAAAATGCCAGAAGGGTCTTTTTCAAAAGGTGTTTACAAAGTCGCTAATCGTCAGGAGCTTAAAGAGAAACTTGAGGCGTTGTTTGCTGATACCGCCTTGGTATTGGTTCAAGAGTATCTGTACACCGACTATGATTGGCGGGTAGGGGTGCTTAATGGAAGAGCGATTTATGCGTGCCGTTACCATATGGCGCGTAACCATTGGCAGATCTATAACCATGACGCTAAACGGTTTAATTCGGGCGGATTTGAAACCTTACCAACCTTTGAAGTACCCAAAAAAGTATTGGATGCTGCCCTTAAAGCCAGCGCGATGATTGGTAAAGGCTTGTATGGTGTAGATATTAAACAAAAAGACAGCCATGTTTATGTGATAGAGGTTAACGATAACCCAAGTATTGATCACAAAGTCGAAGACCTCTATCTCGGCAATGAACTCTACATGCTGGTTATGCAAGAATTTGCTGACCGGTTGGAGAAAAGAGGGCGTTAAATGACTCAACAATATAAATTACTAAGGCATTGCTATGGAAGCAATTGATCTCCATACACTGTTAGATGTGGCTCCCTACGACCTTGCAGCGATCGGTACAGCGCTTTTCTGCGGGTCACTCATTGGTTTAGAGCGACAGCTGCGAGGTAAGCCGGTAGGGATACGCACCTCGTCGCTGATTATTTTGGGGACTTATCTGTTTTTAGCGACCACTTTCCAGTTGAGTGAATCCATCATTGACCCTTCTCGTGTTATTGGACAAGTTATCACGGGTATAGGTTTTTTGGGCGCGGGTGTGATGCTGGCTAAAGATGGAGCGGTGGTGGGTGTTACATCAGCCGCTACTATTTGGGTTCTTGCAGCTATTGGCGTGATCATTTCCGTAGGGCATTTAGTTATTGCTATTAAAGTCTCTATTTTGGTGATCGCGATTTTACATGGTATTGATTTTTTGGAGACGCATACCAAAGCCTTTAGCCGAGGCGTACATGCGAAAGTGCAAAACTATCGTGATAAGAAGTAAATAAAATTACAGGGTCTCAGGCAGCGGGTCTTTCGAAATCACAACCGCTGTTCTGACCCTCTCTGATCCATAGGCTGACATTTTGCTGAAATCCTCACGGGAGATTGGCATATATTGGCAATCCATCGGGATTTGATCCTTATCGGTATCGGGGTCATGAACATAGAGGCAGTCATCATCTATCGCGGTGACAGCAACCCAATGGGGAGCTTTTTTACCATCCATTCGATAAGTGCTAATGAGTACGAGAACCGCACAATTGGCCGCTAGCCAACTTTGTATCTTTTCTTGAGTAATATCTTGGATACGGCAGGTGACATGCTCTTCTTGTGCGCGCTGGTGAAACTGGCGATCGACCAGCGTCATAATCTCTTTTTTATGTTCACTGCGGACGCCCTCAATAAACAAAGGTGCAGCGGTGCTAATACAGGCTGCAGCATTGAATCCGCGACGGCGAGCGGCTAATGCTAATCCTATGGGGTGGCACCCACCATGGCCAGATGTCATGAAAATGGTGGTGGCCTCCCGCCATATATCCAACTCCAGCATAGCATCAGGTTTTATGGACGGTTGCAGTGATGCCATGGCCATCATTAACGAGGCTGGCCCACAGGTAAATTCCGTTGTCTGTTGATACCACGGGGTCTGTTTTGTATAAAAGGCCGTATCAGCAGAGCGGATACGTTTTTGCATACGTAGGGCATCGCTATGGTCTTCGTAGTAGTCGGTATATTCATCAAAGACACGATATCCCATACTCTCATAAAGTTTGATCGCGCCAAGATTATTTTTTGCAACTTCTAGGCGCATAAACAGTCGGCCTTGTTTTGAACTTGCCTGTTCAAGGGCCGAGAGGATCTTTTTGCCAACCCCCAAGCCTCTAGCTTCGGCACTAACAGCCAGCGAGTACAAACGCGCCAGACGGGTTCCTTTGTGGAGAATAACCAGACCATAACCAACCACTTGCTCAGACAACTCGCAAACCAATAAGATGCCATTGGCCGCTTTGAGCCAGTGTTGGAGTCTACGACGGCTTAGCCTATCACCACGAAAAGCACTGTTTTCTAGCGCAAATAGCGGCTCAATATCGTCAGAGGATGCAGGGCGAATCGAAATTGATGACATATTATGCTAATGATTCAATCGGTGTAACAAGTTGTTCATTAACCCACGGATGATCACCGATCATCTCCATCATGTGGTCAATGAACAGCCGGACTTTGGGATTTAGATGGCGCCGACTAGGGTAGATCGCATTAACCTCTATTGGAGGTGAAGGGTAATCAGGGAGTAACTCAACCAGTTCTCCTCGCTGTACGCAGTTGCGACAAAAGACTCTTGGCATACGGGCGATACTCATATCTTGTAATAGGATTTCGCGAATAAAACTAATGCTGTTTGCTTTTAGCTGGCCTTTCACTGGAATGGCTTCTTCCCAGCCATCAAATACCCAATGCTCAACCGACTTTAAAATACCATAACACTCGTGATCGGCGAGATCTTCTGGGGTGGAAGGGGTGCCATGTTGCTGTAAATACCTTGGTGAAGCGTACAGACCGCGAGATACAGTCGCAACGCGTCTGGCGATGAGACTGGAGTCAGCCAGCTCGCCGACACGAATGGCGAGATCAATCCCTTCTTCGATCAAGTCGATAACGCGAGTGCTGAGTTCAACTTCTAGCGATATCTGCGGATATCGGCGCATAAAGGTGCCCACCACCTCGTTCATCATAAAAACGCCTAGCTCTGAGGGCATCGTTATCTTTAAGCGACCGCGGGGGTTATCTTGCGTGGCAGACAAGTAATCTTTCGCAGACTCTAACTCGTTAATAAGTGGGTGGCAGCGGGCGAATAGATCCTCACCATCATCAGTCAGCTTAAGTTTGCGGGTTGTTCGTTGTAGGAGCCGAACGCCTAGGTCATCCTCTAGTTGAGCGATGCGTCGGCTAATGGTCGACTTCTGAATCCCCAAGCTTTCAGCAGCGGAGGTGAAGCTTCCGGTTTCAACAATCCGGATAAAAAGGCTGACATCATTGAGATTCATAGATATGGCCGTAGTAGTCAGAAAGGGTATTAATATGCTCAATGAACAGTAACGGGTTGATTTATAGTTTAATTCGTTACTGGTTCAAAGCACTGGCTAGAATCTTCTGCTATTGTTATTCAAAGATCAAGGCCGGAGGCGATGATGGAAGTACTTAATCATATTAGACTTATGGCAGATTATAACCAGCAGTTAAATAAACAAGTCTGCGAAGCTGCTGGGATGCTGAATCACGAATCGTTGGTTGAACATCGAGGTGCTTTTTTTGGCTCAGTGCTCGGAACTCTAAATCATCTTATTGTCGGTGACTTAGTCTGGCTAAAGCGCTTTGCAGACCACCCAGGGCAGCATGTGTCTCTTAATCCTATACGTGCCACGGAAGCCCCTGCGACCTTGCAACAGCAGTTGTTTTCAACGATGGAGGGATTGTGGCAAGAACGGCAAATTCTTGATGCCGTCATTGTCAGTTGGTCAAGAGAGCTAAAAGCGGACGATCTGGATCACTGCCTTGAATACAGTAACATGAAGGGAGTTTCGTCACGTCGCCATATGGGTGCATTGATCATGCATTTTTTTAACCATCAGACCCACCATCGAGGCCAGCTATCGACCTTGCTGTATCAACAAGGTTTTGATATTGGCCTAACCGATCTTCTATATTTTATTCCCGAAGAAAGCTAAATCAGTGGGGGTACTTTTTGCAATCGTTTTCATCGCATCAACCATGGCATACACACCATTGGTACGTGAAGGGCTTAAGAACTGATTGAGTTTGCATGCGGATAACAGGTCTGAAACATCAAAACTGATTATCTCCTTTGAGGTTTTTCCCTGAAAGGCCGCGAGCAATAAATAGGCTAAGCCCCGCATCATGCGGGCATCGGAGTCGATTGCAAAATGCCAGTAACACTCGTCAGTTTGCTCTGCATACAACCAAACGTGGGATTCGCACCCTCTCACTAACCGTTCAGGCTGGCGCAGAGTATCAGGTAAGTGAGGCAGCTGTTCCGCCCATTGCTGTAGTGCGGCTAAGCGAGCTTGCCAGCTACAGGCTGTTTGTAAAGTTGCGGTTAGCTCTGGTAAATCGGGAGAGATAAAAGCGATTGCTGCAGAGTGTGCTTCTGGATGCTCCGAAGTGGTTTCTGTCAGGGCAATTACAGCTTCCTTTAGGCAAAGTGCAAAACGCTCGACCTCTTCTTCAGTGTTATATAAAGCAAACGATGCTCTGAGGGTGCCGCTTACGCCTAAATAGGTCATCAAGGGCATTGTGCAGTGGTGCCCACTACGTACCGCAATTCCCGATTGGTCCAGCATCATAGCAAGATCTTGGTGATGAACCTGATCAACACTAAAAGATAAAATGCCCACATTATCAGCATCGACGCCAATTAATCGAACACCCTCAATCTCTGATAAACGCTTGATAGCGAGTGCACGTAACGATTTCTCATGTAGAGATGCGGCAGAGCGATCGAGGCTGTTTAAGTATGTAAGGGCCTGCGCAAAACCGATGGCTTCGGCGATAGGTGGCGTGCCTGCTTCTAGTTTAAAGGGGAGGGTATTGAAGGTCGTCTTCTCAAAACTGACTGACTCAATCATCTCACCGCCAAACTGCCAAGGTTGCATCTGTTCTAAGAAGGCTTCTCGCCCCCATAGGACACCTATGCCTGTTGGACCATAACATTTATGCGCAGAAAAAAAGTAAAAATCACAGCCAAGCTCGTGAACATCTACAGGCTCATGGGCGATAGCTTGCGCGCCATCGACCACCACCGTTGCCCCAAAGGACTTGGCGAGTTGAGTAATACCCTTGATCGGATTAATCACACCCAGTGCATTGGATACATGAGTGACGGCAACGATTTTGGGCTGATGCTTAGCTAATAGCTGCTGAAGCTTTTCTAAATCAATAGTGAGATCAGCCCCCAGAGGTATAGGGACGATGGAAGCACTTTTTCTAAGCGCGATCTGTTGCCACGGGACAAAATTAGCATGATGTTCCAAAACCGAAACAAGTATCGTATCGCCTGCGCATAGCACCGCATCCGCATAGCTATAGGCGATTAGGTTAGCCGCTTCTGTTGCGCCGCGAGTCCAAATAATCTCTTTAGGACTACTGGCCCCGATAAAGTCTGCTACTTCATCTCGCGCAGACTCAAACAATGCTGTTGACTGATTGGACAGCGAGTGAGAGCCCCTGTGAACATTGCTGTTATAAAGCTTATAGTAGCGGCTCAGGGCTTCAATAACCTGACGGGGCTTTTGGGTAGTGGCGGCATTATCCAGATACACCAATGGCTCGCCATGCACACGGCTGGAGAGAATCGGGAAATCGCGACGAATCTTTTTTGGATCAAACATGTGATGCGTTTGAGTCCTGTTCGCGGCTAAGGCGAGCGTACTGGCTAGCCCAGCGTGCATACATCATCGCTGCCGTAAAGAGAACGACAACCAAAAGCGCGTAGATGATACCAAAGGTACGGGTGTCTACTCGTGTGGTGGCTGCTAGCACCGCCTCATTGAAATATAGAATCAGCACAAAACATAACCAAGCATGATTGCGTGGATTACCCGACTTCATCGTAGGAATAAAGCAGAAAAGGGGTAACACATGTACCAGCCAAATAACCCACGGCTTACCGGTCTCTAAAGGATGAATAACCAGATACCATAGGGTGAACAAGAGTAACAAACCAAAGAAACTCAATAGGGTCAGTGATCGGCTAAGGCGCACTTTTTTGTGTAGGGTTTCCATTAATGGTCCTGTAATTTTTTAGCAATTTCAGCGAGTCTTTTTCCCTGTGCTTGGCACAGGATGCGCTCATCTTCATCTAATGGGCGCTGGTTATCTTTGCCTGCTACATGGGTTGCACCATAAGGCGTGCCACCTGTGGTAGTAGAAAGTAGGGTTGTCTCGCTGTAGGGCAACCCTGTAATCAGCATACCGTGATGCAGCAAAGGCAGCATCATGCTAAGCAAGGTTGTTTCTTGCCCGCCATGTAAGCTGGAGGTAGAACTAAACACACTGGCAGGTTTACCAATCAATGCGCCCGACATCCAAATACCGCTCGTTGAGTCGATAAAGTACTTCATAGCCGCTGCCATATTGCCAAAGCGAGTGGGGCTGCCCAGAGCAAGCCCGGCACAGTGGCTCAGATCCGCTTCGGTGCAATAGAGCGCTCCTTCATCAGGAATTGTCGGTGCCGTCGCCTCGCAGGTCGTCGAAACAGGCGGAACGGTACGAAGTCTCGCCTCCATACCGGTTTGCTCGACACCTCGTGCAATTTGTCGCGCCATCTCCTTGGTAGCACCGTGGGTGCTGTAATAAAGCACGAGAATATAGGGCGCAGCCACTTACAGAATCTCCAGCACAGACTCAGGTGGGCGACCAATACGCGCCTGGCCATCTTTAAGAACGATAGGGCGTTCTATCAGCTTAGGAGTCTTAACCATAATGCTAATCACTTCAGCATCACTGAGTGCCGGATTATCTAATCCGGTTTGTTTATATTCGGCTTCTTTGGTGCGCAGAAGCTCTCTGGGTGATATGTTCAGTGATGCAAGCACTTGCGCTAATTCTTGTTCTGACGGAGCCTCTTTAAGGTACTCACGAACCACAGGCTCAATTCCTTGTTCACGAATCAGCTCAAGGGTCTGTCGTGATTTTGAGCAACGGGGGTTATGATAAATAGTGACTTGGCTCATAATAGTGTCCCTTAAAAACGGTTGTAAAACAGCTGATAAACGTAAAGAAGCTGCTATTGTATACGTCTCGGATGGCGCAACAAAGTTTACCTGTAAGGATTTATTGCATGCATGTTATTTCGGAGCTAAAAATCTTCCAATTTTTGTACTACTTATTTCGCCAATTCCTAAATAACGGAGGCATTATTAACGCCTCGGCGCTGACCTATACCTCATTATTTGCCGTTGTGCCGTTAATGACCGTGTCATATGCAATGTTGGCTGCGATTCCCTCTTTTCAGGGGGTGGGCGAACAGGTTCAGGGTTGGATCTTTTCAAACTTCGTACCGACAACAGGCGCTGTCGTGCAGGAGTATTTACGCGACTTCACCTCCCAAGCCCAAAAACTAACGGCAGTAGGTATTGGCTTTTTAGTCGTAACCTCGATCATGATGATGCGCAACATAGAGGTCGCCTTTAATCGCATTTGGCGTGTGAGTGAACAACGTAAAGGGATGGCGAGCTTCTTACTTTATTGGGCAGTATTGAGCTTGGGTCCTATTCTTATTGGCTTGGGATTGCTGGTTTCATCCTATATCGCATCTTTGCCGTTTATTAGCGATGCGACTGAATTAGTTGGTCGAGGGCGTTTGTTATCGATGCTGCCTATGGTGATGTCTTGTGCAGCCTTTACACTGCTGTATGCCGCCGTACCTAATTGCAAAGTGCCCCTGAAATATGCCTTTGCTGGAGGCGTTGTCGTGGCCATCCTCTTTGAAACAGCCAAGCGCGGATTCGCACTTTTTGCTACGCAATTTCCTTCCTATGAATTAATTTATGGTGCGTTTGCGGCGGTTCCGCTGTTTCTGGTTTGGATCTTTATCACGTGGTTTATTATTTTGATGGGGTGCGAATTAACGCGAGCGCTGACGGTTTACCAAACGTTGGATGAACAGCGCGAGTCCTCCCATCTGCATACAGTATTAGGCGTGTTGCATCGTTTATGGCAGGCGCAGCAGACCGGAAATTTAGTATCTGACGAAATGTTGCTAACCCAAGTCGTTGGACTGGATCAAAACCGCTGGGATCAGTATGTTCAATTGTTGCAAGAAGAGGGTATGATCTGCCGTACACAGCAAGGCGGGTTACTGCTATCTCGTGATTTAGGGACACTGACACTTCACGAATTGTGTGAACGCCTACCTTGGCCGTTACCCACCGGTGGTGTGGGGCATCAGAAGGGTTGGCAGCACGATTTAGACCTGCGTTTAGATAAGGTGAGCTCATTTCAAGAAGATGAATTGAATATCTCACTAGAAGCCTTGTTTGTTGAGACACATAGCCAATAATTTTTTAGTAAGGAGTGGGTGCATAATGGCAAAAATTTGTATTCATGCATGGGTCAGTGGGCGTGTTCAGGGTGTTTGGTTTCGACAATCGACGGTAGAACAAGCGGAATCTTTGGGCGTTACCGGATGGGTGAGAAACCTGCCGGATGGCCGGGTAGAAACCATGATGTATGGAGAGGAGAAAGCGGTTCGCCAATTAGAGTCTTGGTTAAGTAGCGGACCAAAGTTAGCCAGTGTGGCTGATGTTGAGTCAGAAGTGCTGGAATATGAAGAGCTTCATGAAGGCTTTTTGATTACGGGGTAAGCGAATATGTGCAGACCCGCATGCATCCTATTTTAGTAATGGTAGCGACACGCAATGATCGTTATTGCTTGATCATCGACTGCGTACACCAGCCTATTTGTATCATCAATACGACGAGACCAAAAACCAGATAGGTTCTCTTTTAAAGGCTCTGGCTTACCAATACCCTCAAACGGAGAGCGCCTCACGTCATTGATGAGATTGTTGATACGCTTTAATGTTTTCTTGTCTTGGGTTTGCCAATATAAATAGTCATCCCAAGCAGCATCAGTCCACGATAACAGATGTTGGCTACTACTCATCAACTAACTCTCGTGCTGTTGTTTTGCCAGCACGGTATTGCGCTATGGAACGATTTAAATGCTCTGTGTTTTGAGGAGAACGAAGTAAGTGAACGGTCTCCATAAGGCTGTTGTAATAGTCTAAAGACATAACTACTGCATCTTCAGAGTCACGACGAGTAATGACTGTTGTATCGGCATCATTAACTACGCCGTCTAGAACAGCTTTGAGGCTATTTCTTGCTTCAGTAAAAGATACGATTTTCATAAAAATCTCTACATGTACATTTAATGGGACAAGTATAGTTTTACTGGGTTAAGTTGTACAGTAAGTTGTACGTTTTTGCCCAGCATGCAAGGTGTTGTGGAAGCTAAGCCGCAACGACAAAGCTGTCGCCGAGCTTGGCCTCATTAGGGTCTTAACGTATACTCGTACGGAAACTCCGTACATCAAGGTGCCATCATGGATACAATCAGTGTAAACAAATTCAGAGACAACCTGAAGAGCGTTGTGGAAGAGGTGGTTAGCAGGCATGAGCCACTTAAGGTAACTCGACGAGCCGGAGAGGCATTCGTTGTAATGAGCGCCGAGGACTGGGAGCGAGAGCAAGAAACGCTTCATGTTCTCCAAAGCCAGAGCCTCATGCAACAGATTGCCCACTCCCTTGAAACACATAACCGTGGCAAAGGCTATATACCGACTGAAGAGCAAATGAATGAGATCACTGGTATTTGAAGGCAATACCTGGGAAGCGTATGAAACTATGCGCGAGAAGGACAAGCAATTGCATAAGGCTTTGTGTAAATTACTCAAAGAAATGCTGCGTTCGAACGACCTTGCTTCCGGTTTAGGAAAGCCTGAGCCACTTAAGCACAACCTCTCTGGCCTGTGGTCTAAGCGGATATCACACAGAGATCGTTTGATATATCGATTTGACGAAAACTCCATTTATATCTTCGCTATTGGTGGTCACTACGATCAGATCTAATGACCCAAGTCCCGTAGGGGTGAACAACATGCGTCTGTGTACGCTGCCCATTCTTATCTGGTGAGATCTGCTTAGCACTCGCTTCACTATCTAAGTGAAACGCCCTGTGCGGACTCAAATGCAAGGTGTTGTGAGGGCTGAGAGTTAGAGACCCTCAGTTACCCGATTAGGCATCGTTATCTTCCGGGTTGCAGGCTTTTAATTCATCAGTTATTTGAGCCTTAAGCTCTTCATCTATAAGCTGGTCATGATTATCAATCAACGCAGAGTAGAACTCATAAACATCTTGGTCGCAAATTATCCAATTAACTTGATTGTTAGATATGGCAATTTGTACAATTTCGTTAACTTGTGATTTATTGAACTCGGAATATTTTGAAAGCTTTGCAATTGCACTGTGAGTAGATGCAAAGTTACCGCTATTTATTAGAGACCTTATGGATAGCTCTTTTTCAAGCTCACTTGCTAACTTAATATCAGGATAGTGCTCTTTGAAAAATTGAGAAAGCCTTCTATAAAACGATATTGACTCCCCCTTCTTCTCAGTCCATTCGTCTTGTAAGAAATCCTTTAGCTTGTTTTCGTCAAGAACAGAGTAATAATCTCTATCATCTGCGACAAGATGCAATACTTCATTGTCAGGAACAGATTTAAGCAAACCTTCCCAGTTTATAGCATCACCAAGCGAGCCGTCTTTTCCTGGTGGATTTCGCACATCCATTCTGAAACAAGCACGATTAACAAGCTCTTGAGTTGTTTCAATTGCAGTTGCTGCATGAAAAAGTTCAGATATTTTTTGATCTGCCTTTAAAGTCCTTCTAGAAATATCTTCATTAACTTTTTTAGTAAGCGAAGATAGCTTTTTTTCATATTCTTTTTGAAGCTCTCTTATCTCAGCGTATTCTTCATAATCTTTGCATATCTGGGGGAACTGAGGCTTGGACTTTTGTTCTTTAAGTTTCTTGACAGCATCAGCAACCTTGTTTTCGCGGTTTCTTTTAAACTCATCTTTAACCTGATCAGAAAGCCAAAGAGTAATCTCTCCTTTCTCAATCAATACTGCCAGTTTGTGCAGTTCTTCTAGGTCATCATTCGATAGATGGAAGAATGATAAGAACACATTAGTATCAATAAATAAGTTCACTTTGCCTCCAATGCCAAGCGTGAATTGCTAGGATGCCTAACACAGGGGCCAGCAAAAAAGAGTAGCGTTTTGATGGTCCAAGCGACCAACGGGGGGCGACTGCTGTGCCTGGTTAGGCAATTACAAAATAGCTGTTTTCACTCGCCACGCTTAGAGGATTCCATCGCTTCATCAAGAGTAAGTCCATGTCTTATAGCAGTAAAACCATTATGGCCACAGTCTATAGAAAAACATAAATCACGGACTGTTTCTAATGGAACTCCAGTATCAGAGGATATTTCATGGTATGAGTAAGATTTAATTGAAGCTTCTTGATTTTTAAGCTTGTTATTGATGTATTCCTCAAGACGAGATGCTATTTTATTTCTTTCAATAGCTTTCAAAATTTTGACTCGGTCAGAACCACGATAACTTGAGCGATCGACTGTAATAGGATAGGTAACCAATTGTAACTCCTATATTATTCACTGATAGCCAAATTCAAACCATTGTCTAAATAGGCAACGAATTTAGCCTAACGTTCGCGTAATAGGCGCGAGCTTGCGAGCGTCCTAATTGACGCGCTTGTTATACGATCATTCTTCAATGATGAACTCTTGTTTTGCTTTTTGTATTGTCTTAGGCCCAACGCCTCCTATTTTCGCAAGAGAATCACAATCTAAACTACCTTCTTTTACTCTATGTTTAAAAATTTCTTTAGCAATATTTCTATTCACACCTAAAAGGGCTTCGAGTTCGTCGATTGTCGCTGAATTAATATCGGGTTTTCCAGCTGAATCTTGCTTTTCTTCCATATATTCCAAAATGTCTGCAATCATTAGATAAGTATGAAAGACGGCCTTAGTAGCTTCGAGTTGGCCAAGCTCTGCGTGAACACCTTTATGAGATAGTTTGTTGATCGTCTCCAGCCATGAACCTAAGAAATCAACATGAGCCTTTGCAAGCTCTTTGTTGCTTTTAGATTCAATTGAAGAATCCATGAATGCCCAGATTCTATTAACATACTGATTTTGCCCCAGTGACCTCCCATTACCTTTGAGATTTGTGGCTGGGTAAAGTTGATCAGCTAAGGCCTCGATTAATCTGCGACAAGTAGTAAGGGCTTGAGACCATTCTTCTTCTTTGCTTGAAGATACGGATTTGAATGCAAGCATAAGTTGCTCTGCTATAACTGGATTCAAGTCGAGCAGCTTGTCGTCAACCGCGTCTTTTAATAAATCAAAACAATTGCTGACAGTGCCGGAGAACTTAAGCTGTTTATAGAGATTGGAGGCAAGTTCGTGAGCTTTCTTTTTTACATAGTTTAAGTGCTTATTTAAATGATTCTTGTAATATGTGCCGTCATTTCCCTTTTTTAGCCTTACAAGATCGGCATAGCGCTCTTCAACAAACCCAATATTGGTATATCCACCGCCACTGCTATCTAACTTTATATTTAACTCTTCATTCGTAAAGTGAATTTCGTGAGTTAATCCAAGTTTCTCCAGTGCGTTGATGTGCTTTTCAAGTCCTTTCTGATAGTCGCTAGTAGACGGATCTTGATGCTCAATCAAGAACGCTGATAGATCTTTTAATGGGCTTACACAGGCAACATCACCAAGCTGGATGGAACACCACAGCCTTTTTTCTTCATCTCCAACTAAGGACGCGGATCTTTGCAACTTTTGAACAGCAGAAAGAATAGATCCTTTAGGTGATTCCAGTTCTTTCAGAGCTTCCTCAATAATCTCCAATGCAACTTTCTTTTCCTGCATATATATCTCGATTAACTAATTCGTATAACGCCTCAAACACCGGCTTGGTGAAGTTGGCGCTTTTTTGGAACAAAAAAGGTGACAGCTTTGCCAAATCCGCGTGATTTGACTTGTTAGCAGTTGCCAAGCCGAACTTCCCCAGACTCAAGAACACCAACTATCAAGCTATTATATGGGTCTTGCGCATCTTCATTTATTGCCCATTGCCAATCTACTATTTCGGTATCAGTTGTAAATAGAAGCCTGACTCCATTTTCAAAACTCAGCTCTAAGCTTGAATCAGCGTTCAGGACCACTTTCGTTACCTTTTTACGCAGGGTCGCTGTAAGGATGGTAGCTTTAGCAATATCTTCTTTATCTATTGCTTCGGTTATCGTTGAATACTCGGACATTAGTTTGTTTAGAGCTGCCTCATCAGAAGAAACCATATTTTGAGAAATCAGCCAAAATCGGTCGAAATATAGGTCGAACGTATCCCCGAGACTAACCCTAGAATAAAAATTCCCAAGTAGCTTTTCCTCTAATACTTCGATCGCGCTCATAAGTTCCTTGTGACTGCTAACATTTTATTCATCAGCGTGTGCGATATCATTCCTTACTTAAAGATCAGAAACCGCTCTAACGCATTATTTGTAATAAGCTTCTAGGAGGAAGGGGAAAATGAGGCTTCCCTGTATATACGCACGCGCCATCTCATTTTTGCGTGTGCGCGTTATCTTCCTTGAGCTTGATTCTATCCGTTTGATTGTAGTGGAGTTGTAGGGGTTGTCCAGCAGAAAAGTGTGCATTGGGGTTAGACATAGTGCGCAGGCTTTTGTCCTTTGTAGATGGTTTAATGTTTGCGAGATAGCGCTCAGGCGTGGGGCGGTGTAACCTTGGCGGCATTGCTTATCGTGGCTAATCGGTGACTTTTTAATGACATATCTTCAACTGGCTTACTTACATCTTGCTACCGTCGTTCCGGCCTTTTTCATCGGGACTTTTCTACTGGTAAACAGAAAAGGCACGCCGAGCCATCGATTACTTGGCAGGTTCTATATGGTTTTGATGCTGGTCACTGCGGTGATTACGCTTTTTATGCCAGCGGAGGTTGGGCCTTCACTGTTGGGGCATTTCGGGTTTATTCATCTATTTAGCGTGCTGGTTTTATGTGCGGTTCCAGCTGCGTACCTAGGTGCCAGAAAGGGGAATCTAAAACAGCATAGAGGCTATATGATAGGTGTTTATGTGGGTGGCTTGTTAGTCGCTGGAGCGTTTGCCTTTATACCCGGTAGGCTTTTGCATACATGGCTGATTGCATAACCGATTTCTGACGTGCTGTTGTGAAAAAGGCCGATGCTTAAGCATCAGCCTTTTGGGTTAGAGCCGCTAATTCAATAGAGATTAGCCAATCTGTGCTTTGATAAAGTCGACAATACCTTCGGCTGGTACGTCTTGTTTATCGGTGTCGCGGCGGCCTTTATATTCGAAGGTGCCAGCTTGAATACCCCGATCCGAAATAACCAGTCTGTGGGGTAGGCCCATCAGCTCCATATCGGCAAACTTGACGCCAGGGCGTTCTTTACGGTCATCTAGCAATACATCGATACCCGCTGCCTGCAGGTCGGCATAGAGCTGATCCGATACTTGGCGTACTTCTTCTGACTTATCATAATTCAGTGTTACCAGCGCTACTTGGAAAGGCGCTAATGATGCTGGCCAGATGATGCCATTTTCATCGTGGTTTTGCTCGATAGAGGCGGCCACCACGCGGGTGACACCAATACCGTAACAACCCATCTCCATCAGTACTGCTTTGCCGTTTTCATCCAGTACGGTTGCATTCATTGCATCAGAGTACTTGGTGCCTAACTGGAAGATGTGGCCGACTTCGATTCCTCGCTTAATCTGCAAGCTGCCTTGTCCGCATGGGCTTGGATCACCTTCAACCACGTTACGGATATCCGCTACTTTAGGGGTTGGTAGGTCACGTTCCCAGTTGATGCCAAAATAGTGTTTGTCATCAATGTTTGCACCAGCACCGAAGTCTGACATCTTCTCGACACTGCGATCAATGATGCAGGGGATAGGTAGGTTAACTGGGCCTAACGAGCCTGGGCCTGCACCTAGGATGCCGCGAATCTCTTCTTCTGTTGCAAAGCGGAATGGCTCGGCAACTTCGGCTAGTTTTTCGGCTTTGATCTCGTTCAGCTCATGATCGCCCCGCACAAGTAGTGCGACAAAATCAGCTTCGCATGCTTCAGATGCAGCAACGATCAGTGTTTTAATGGTTTTCTCAATCGCTAAACCAAATTGGGATACCAGTTCATCAATGGTTTTAGCGTTGGGTGTATCAACCAGTGTCATCTCAGCGGTTGGGGCAGGGCGCTCACCAGCAGGTGCTAAGGCTTCAGCCATCTCAACATTGGCTGCGTAGTCACTGCTGTCTGAGAATGCGATATCGTCTTCACCGGATTCAGCCAGTACATGGAATTCATGGGAGCCGGAGCCGCCAATCGAGCCGTTATCGGCGATCACTGGGCGGAAATCTAAACCGAGTCGGGTAAAGATGTTGGTGTAAGCCTGATGCATCACTTGATAGGTTTCTACCAAGGAGTCTCGATTGCTGTGGAACGAGTAGGCATCTTTCATGATGAATTCACGAGAGCGCATCACGCCAAAACGAGGGCGAATTTCATCTCGGAACTTCGTTTGAATCTGATAAAAGTTGGTCGGTAGCTGTTTGTAGCTTTTAATTTCACGGCGAACTAAGTCGGTGATCACCTCTTCATGGGTTGGCCCCACGCAAAAAGGGCGGTTATGGCGGTCATGCAGGCGTAACAGTTCAGGGCCGTATTGCTCCCAACGTCCCGATTCTTGCCATAATTCTGCTGGCTGGATCGCAGGCATGAGCACTTCTTGTGCTCCGGCCTTGTCCATCTCTTCACGGACGATACGTTCAACTTTACGCAAAGTGCGCAAGCCCATAGGTAACCACGAGTAGAGGCCTGAAGCTTCTTTGCGAATCATTCCGGCGCGAAGCATCAACTGATGGCTGATGACTTCTGCATCGGAAGGAGTCTCTTTTTGGGTAGCGATAAGAAATTGACTTGCGCGCATGGCGATATAAACCTTTACAAAGTTCGCTTAAAAACCGCCTTATTCTAGGGATATGCTCTGCGCTGAACAAGTGAGATACCCAGATAAGTGAACGATTTATGCCAGTTGCTTTCTAAAACTGTCACTTTATAACAACTTTAAAGCGGCTATTGCCATGATTTTCATCTATGAAGCTCGAAGGGAAAAGGGTAAGCTCTTACCTTAGTGCCGATCATTATGTATAGCCTGTCGGACACGTTTAAGATCTTGTTTGTTAATCATATTTTGTTGAGTCTCTTTAGGTATGTATAAGTACTTTACCGCGTTTATTTTGATGTTATCCCCCCTGTGGGCGTACGCAGGGATTACCTCTATCTTTAAAGATGAAAATGGAAAGACCAACTGGCAGATCTTGGCAAACTGGACCAGTGGAACCCTGATTATCTTGCTGTCGATTGTGGTGGTCAGTTTGTTTGTAGCAAGAAGGCGGGCACACAAAGCCAATCGCGAGTTGGATAAGATTCGTCGCGAGTTAGAAGCCCGGGTAAAAGAACGCACCGCGACATTGGATGAGTCTAACCGTTTGCTCACCCAGAGTAATACCTCCTTAGAAGAGGAGGTGCGCAGGCATGTACAAACGTCAGAGCGCCTAAAGTCTTCAGAGGCCTATATTCGAGATATTCTGACATCTATGCCCATGATGCTGGTTGGTTTAGACAAAGAGGGCCGGGTAACACAGTGGAATAAGCGAGTCGAAGAGGTATCGGGCATTCCTGCTGATCAGGCTTTGGGGCGTACGTTATGGGAAGCGTATCCAACGGTGACTGTTTCGCCAGAACAGATCAAAGATGCGATAGAAAACAAAAATACGATCCATCTAAAGCAGAGCTTGCGCAGTGTGTCTCATTACGACATTACTATCTATCCACTCAAAGAGCAGACAGAACCCGGCGTTGTGATCTTGGTGGATGATGTCACTAAGCAAACTGCCGCGGAGAATATGCTCATTCATAATGACAAAATGTCATTTATGGGTGAGCTAGCTTCAACCATGGCTCATGATATCAATGCCCCTTTGCAAACCATTCTTTTGGATCTTAAAAGCTTCCAGCGTATTCTTGCTGAAAGCTCTGCAACCTACACCAATGGTCAGGCTGAGCAGGCGCGTGGTTTACAGACGATTTTAGAAGATATGTCGGAGAAAGGGGATCAGGTCTCCTCTATTATCAGTAACCTATTGGCGTTTGCGAGAAGCCGTAAACAGGAAAAACAGTGGGTAAACGCTGTCGATATTATGGATAATGCAATTCGTATTGCGAATGATGTGGTTGCTTCGCCAACCTTGGCATTTAGTGATATCCAGATCGAGCGCCATTTTGAAAACGACCTACCTTTAGTTCCATGCTACGTAACTGAGTTACAGCAAGTCTTTATCAGTTTGTTTCGCCATTGTGTGCAGGCGATTGAGGCGCGCAAACAACAGGATGCTGATTACCAGCCGGTGATCAAAGTGCTGTTAGCGGAGTGCTACGACAGCCTTTGGGTTAAAATACAACACAACGGCACGGGTCTTACCAACGAGGAGCAGATGTATCTGTTTGAACCTTTCTTTAGCCAGCGCTCACCTGAGCAGGATTTTGATGCAGGGCAGCGACTCTCGTTCTCGTACTACATCATTACCGAGCAGCATCAAGGGCATATGGCGGTGACTTCTGACCTGCGTATCGGCTCTACTTTTCATATGCAGTTGCCCATAGAGTAAGGTCTAAAGGCTAACCGTATCTTCTGTGCTACACTCATTAGAGTAGATGTGAAAGGATACGTAGATGCGGCAAGATTCGAAAGCTGAGTTGCAGCGGATTAATCAACATATAGAGCGGCTACCTCTGCTTCCTGCAGTGCTTTTTGAGTTGATGCGCCACGATAAAAACGATGAAAAGTACTACGAAAAAGTTCTTGAACTTTCACGTGCAGACCCTCCTTTGGCCAGTTTTATTATCGGTTATGCTAACTCCGCAGGCTCTGCGCCTAACAAGCATATCACCGATATCAGAGTAGCGCTCACGCGTGTGGGTGCTCATCGCATCGTCAATCTGCTAACTGCGAAATCTATAGCAAAAGTATTTGTGCCCGACAGTGACGAATTTAAAATACTCTGGCAGCACTCTATTGAGGTGGCGGTGATCAGCTCTTTTGTTTGTCGATTAATGTCTGATTTTGAGTTGGATCCAGAAACGGCTTATATCGCTGGGCTGATGCATGATATTGGCCGCTTCACGATGTTCAGCATTATTCCCGAATCATTTAAAGAGATCGAAGAGCAAGGGTGGTCAGACCCCGATGAGCTTTATGGCTCAGAAACGGAGTCTTTAGGCTTTAGTCATGCAGAGGTAGGCTATCTGGCGGCGAAAAAGCTTAAACTCCCTGAGCTGTTATGTCATGCCGTTCGGTATCATCATAATCACAAAGTATGGGGAAGCAATAGCGCGATGTTGCTTCAAGAGCTGGTTATTATTATCCAGTTTTCCGATTGCTTGAGTATCTTGATGGAAAAAAACCCCAACTGGATAAAGTGGTCAGATAAAGAGCTACAGGAAAATATAGCCTCGCATTGTATTCGGCCTGAATTTGCGGGTGTTAATTTTCCTGTGGCGACATTGGCAGATGCGTTGCCTTCACTGATGAAAAACGCTCAGCATTTATTGGAATCTATCGGTGCGATTTAAAGCATCATAAACTGCGGCTTTTTATCTGATTTTCGGCCTGTTCTATTGCTGTTGCCGTTAGGTAGCCGTCATTATCCTCTTGCACTAAGCCAAGTTTTTTGAGTTTGTGTAGTGCATCTTCAATCTCAAAATTGATAGTGCAGCGCCACTTCTCTTTAAACCACTGCTCGATTAAGCCGTCTAACTCCGGTTTTGTTAGTTTGCTCTCTGATGTGAGCAAGAAATAATAAGCAAGAATCGCCTCTTTGCACTCTTCTTCCTCGGCATCATCAATTAGCCGGTGGAATACCCCTGCATTGTTGTCTAGGTTCTTGAAATAGAGATTTTGCGTCAGGCTTTGGACGAATTTCAGCTTTCTGTTCTTGAACGTATTGAACTGCTTCCAAAGATAGCTACCTAACGCGCCAAAACCTGCAAATAGCGCAATAAGCGCGGCTTTATCCAGCGCTACGGGTTGATTGTGAAACCCAAGCCAAAAGCCGAACAGCGAAGCTAAGAGCAGTAATGTGCCTCCTAACTTTGTGGAGATCACAATGCCGCCGCTGATAGCCGCCGGTACACCGATGAGGACTTTATCAATAAGGCGCATGCGGATTTCCGTATTTGGGAACAGCATCTCTAAATCGGCTTCGGGTACGTTTTTAAAGAGCTTAAGGACGATACCACCGGGTTGCAGGTTGAATTGTTTTTGTCGGTCTATGTCCAAATGCTCATTCAATCGAATATAGATCGCAACGCGCTCATAGTTAATAAAGCGGATCGTTTGCTTGCGCAAGCCAAACAGGGTGGTGAGTGTTTCTTCTCGTTCCTGTTTGCCTCTGGCGTAAAGCAGTACATCGGCGAAGTCGTTCATATCAACGGCTAATCGCACTTTAAATAATGAATCGCGGCTGAGCGCCAGCTGTAAGGTTTGTTCATCTATACGTTCAAAATTCGCTTTTTCCAACAGCGATGAAAGCTGAGTAGCAAAAGGTTCACAATCGATGGGTAAAGTCGAGGGTAGGTCCACCTTTTGTGTGTCAGCATCGGGGTTTATATGAGCAAAGCTATCTTTTAATGACTCAACGCGCTCGTGAAACTCAAGATGGAAATGTCGTTCAATGAGGCGATAGAGCGTTCTAAACTGCTGTCGTTGTGTTTTATCCAGCCCTCCTTTTGCTAAGCACATCTCAACAATGTCGGACTTACGAAAGGGGATAAAGCGCAGAGGTTCAATTTTTTGCGATGACATATAACCGTTGTTCTTGCATTTTAAAGGGCGGCAATTCTAACAGTAGTACAGTCAAACCATAAGGGTAATTAGGCGCTTATTTTTATGGGATGATGACCCTTATCAACGAGGTATGGCCTGAGTAGCGTCATAATGATCGAATAGGTTCAAGGAACAGATAGAGGCGAATATAGTGAATAACACACAGCAAAAGAAAGCAGAAGAGGTGAGCCTCGCTTATGATGCGGATAAAATCCGCGCGGCTATGCAGCAGAACTTCCCTGATACGGGCTTCTTTTCCGTAACCGCATTGGATAATGTATTTAAAGCGGGCATGGCGCGTATGACGGGAGGTATTTCACCGGCAGGGCTTGTTAGCTTGTACTGCACCTGGGCTGCGCATCTGGCTATGTCGCCGGGTAAGCAAGTCAGGTTAAATGAAAAAGCACTGCGCAAAAGCTATAAGTCACTGTGTCATTTGCTAGCGTCTGCATCTCCTGGAGGCGAGGGCACGTGTATTGAGCCTTTACCTCAGGACCGGCGTTTTTCTCATCCGGGTTGGCAGCAATGGCCTTTCAGCCAAATCTATCAAAACTTCCTGCTCACTCAGCAGTGGTGGCATAACGCAACCACGGATATTGATGGCTTATCAAAAGCCGAGGAGAACAGCCTTTCCTTTATTGCGCGGCAGATACTGGATCACTATTCACCGAGTAATATCCCTTGGCTTAACCCTGAAGTGTTACAGACGACTGCCGACCAAGGCGGGGTAAACCTGATCAATGGATTTCAAAACTTTTTAGAAGATATGCAGCGCCAGTTGTCCGACCAGTCACCCGTTGGCGTAGAAAACTTTATTCCGGGTAAACAGGTTGCTATCACACCCGGTAAAGTGGTTTACCGCAATCATCTGATGGAGTTGATCCAATACTCACCCACAACAGAATCCGTGCAAGCGGAACCCATCTTGATAGTGCCTGCATGGATTATGAAATACTATATTTTAGATCTATCGCCGCATAATTCGATGGTGAAGTATCTGGTAGACAACGGCCACACCGTTTTTATGATCTCTTGGTTGAATCCAACACCTCAAGATCGAGGTTTGGATATGGATGATTATCGGCAACTGGGCGTCATGGCTGCAATCGATGCCATTAGTGAGATTTGCCCTAAACAGAAAATCCATACAGCGGGTTATTGTTTAGGTGGCACTTTGCTATCCATTACGGCGGCAACCATGGCTAGGGATGGGGATAACCGACTTAAAACGATGACTCATTTTGCTGCGCAAGTGGATTTTAGTGAGGCAGGGGAGTTGATGTTATTTACCGATGAGAGCCAGATATCTTATCTTGAAAAAATGATGTGGGATCAAGGGGTTCTTGATGGTTCCCAAATGGCAGGGGCTTTCCAGATCCTTCGCTCTAATGATCTTATTTGGTCAAGAATGGTTCATCACTATCTGTTAGGTGAAAAGGATCACATGAATGATCTCATGGCATGGAACAGTGATCTGACCCGTATGCCTTATAAAATGCATTCTCATTATCTCAGAAGTATGTTCCTTAACAACGAGTTGGCATCGGGTCATTATCTGGTTAATGACAAGCCAATAGCGATTAGTGATATACATGTACCCATCTTCTCAGTGGGTACCGAGCAAGATCATGTGGCACCGTGGCGCTCGGTGTATAAGTTACACCTTATTGCGGATAGTGAAGAGATAACCTTTGTACTGACCAGTGGTGGCCACAATGCAGGAATAGTCAGTGAGCCGGGTCATAAACATCGCCATTATCGAATTAGCGCGAAAAAAGATGAGGAGCGCTACATCGATCCTGATAATTGGTTAGCGAATACGCCGATCAAAGAAGGCTCATGGTGGCCAGAATGGCATCAGTGGTTGGTTGCTAACTCATCCGGCGAGGTTGGTGCACGGGAGGCAGGCAAGCAAGCCAAATACAAACCATTATGTGATGCCCCCGGGACTTATGTTCATCAAGTATGATGTTTAGCTCTTGTGCCAAGGGACAAACGGTTACGGCCTTGTCCCTTGGCCTCATACATGGCGGCATCCGCTATGCGCACGAGGTCAGTGATCGTAGAACCATGCTCTGGGTAACTACTTATGCCAGCGCTAGCACTGATGTAAATGTGGATGCCATCGTCAGTAACGAAAGGGTGAAGAGCTAGGTTTTCCAGTATGCGCGTCACAAAACTGCACATAGCTTGTTGACTCATATCGGGGCATAACAGCAGAAACTCTTCGCCTCCCCAGCGAAATAACATGTCGCTTTTACGAATCATCAGGCGTACGCAGTGGGCAAAGTGTTTAATCGCTTTATCGCCATTTAAATGGCCATAGTTATCATTGATTTGCTTAAAGTGGTCTAGGTCTAGCATGGCGACCTGAAGCTCTGCACCTTCATGTTGGCAAAGATTAAGGTGTTGCTCAAACAGCTCATACCCTGTTCTTCGATTATAAAGCCCTGTTAAGTCGTCCTCTTGTGAGTGCTTTACCAGCTTTTCGGCGAGCACTTGTGATTGGGTAATATCCAGTACCAGACCAATCATTCTGGCAGGGTTGTTTTGGTTATCTCGTTGAACAACGAATCCACGATCATGAACCCAAAGATAGTGACCATTACGATTTTTAAGCCGATACTTTGCCTCATATCGAGAGCTTTTTCCCTTGAGGTGGAGATCGATTAGCCCCATTACTCTATCGGCATCATCGGGATGTATAGCGTTTTCCCAAAGTTCGAGGGTAGGATCAGTAATTTCGTGGGGACCATATCCCATCATGCGATACCACTGCGGGCTAAGATAAATACTTCCGTTGGCAATATCCCAATCCCACAAGCCATCGCTGGCTTCATTCAGCGCAAAAGCCCTTATAAAGTCATTGCTTTTAAGTTCATCATGCTGAAGCGATCTAGGCGTAACATCCCGGGCTACAGAAACAAAAAACTCCTTACCCTCGAAGCAGATATGATCTGTACGCACTTCAACCGGAAAGTCGCTACCATCTTTTCTTTTATGGCGCCCTACGAATAAAAAACTCCCGGCTTGGCGAATTACGCCCGCAATTTCGCTCCATTGCGCTTCTCCGACGACATCGACATTGAGAGAGAGGACACTTTGATTCAAAAGTTCACCCCTCGTCATTCCTAGGTCCTTACAGGCTGACTTATTTGCATCAAGAATTTTGGAGCTGACAGGGTCGATAATATAGATAGCATCGCTGAGGTTGAGATAAAACTCACACAGCGCTTCTGGCGGCATTATCGGCGTGGAATCAGGCATTGGCTATAGGCATATTAAAGTTAGATACGGTATTTAAGTGTAGCAGAAGAGCAGGTGAATACCCCCGCTTTTCAGGAGTTAGACTTTAGGCTTAATACTATAGTAAAAAATTGTTGCAGCGCACAATAATGCTCTGTAAAATACTCAAGTATTAGATTCAGTGGATAGATGAATCTTTTTTAGGTACCTATCTTAGGGTGAAGGGTAGGGCTGCTGATGGCAGTAGATGAATATGAAGGTGAGGCATGTATTCAAAGATTCGTGATCCGCAAGAATGGTTAGAAAGACAAGAAGCGCTGCTTGATACCTATATTGAGCGTGTATTTGAGTCACGCAGTATTGAAGAGTGGTTTAGTGCATCACATTGGTATCTAGATGCAATACGAGTCCTTTTTCAGCCAGACTTGACAGCTCATTGATAAAAAGAACCTGCATTGCGCAGGTTCTTTTTATTTAGGAGTAGGTTATCGCTTCACCCCATCGCGTTTCACAAGGAATGACACCCGCCCAGATAGGTAGTGCTTCATCCTCTGGGTCATCAACGGGGCCGCCGGTACGGACTTTCGCCGAGGCTTCATCTATTGCTATTTCGATAACGGTTGTGGCTTTTAGCTCGATATCGTTGGCAGCTCTGGCCTCTTTTGATCTTCCTTTCATGCACTTCTCGAGTAAAGCGTCTAAAACGGCGATCTTTTTGGACGGATCTTCTACGATAACTGGCTTTCCGAACACCATAACGGATCGGTAATTGACAGAATGGTGAAAGGCGGATTTAGCCATCACTAATCCATCCATTAGGGAAACTGTGATACAAGTTTGGCCGCTCTGTAAGATGGAACGAATAAGCCCATTTTTTACTGACCCGTGGATATAAAGCTTATTACCGATGCGCCAATGTAAGTTTGGTTGCACAACGGGTGTGCCCTCAATGGTTCCGCCAATATGACAGATGAATGCCTCATCCAAAATGGCGTAGATTGCTTCAGTATCATATGTGGCTCTTTTAGGGCCCCGTTTGACGCGAGTTTTTTCCGTAGGCTGCATGTTCGTTGTCCCTTTGTCTGGTGTTGTCTTTTAAGTAGATTATCGTCAGTATTGGTTCTACTTAAGATCCAATAATAAATATTTTGATAGAGCCACTTTGATGCCAAGCAATGACGCATTAGATAGTTTGCTGCCTTTCTTTAGCCATCATAAAAAAGATCAGCATCAATATGAGTGGGTGTCTGATAGCTTTCGTCAGGCGGTCATAAATGGGCAATTAAAGCCAGGGTATAAGCTGCCATCCAGTAGGGCTTTATCTAAGCAGCTAGGTGTGGCGCGAAATTCCGTAGTGATGGCCTACGAGATATTACAGGCTGAGGGGATTATAGAAACTCGCCATGGGGCAGGAAGCTTTGTCTCAGCCGCTGCAGCCATTCCGCCTTTACTGACGGCGGAAATGGAGCCAGATCTGCAGCAAAAAAGAGCGCCCAAACTCTCTCCGTTAGGTGAGAGAGTCAATAAACCTATCCAGATAAACTCCTCAGGCACACTGTTATTACCGGCGCAACCGGCACTTGAACACTTTCCGTTAGACGATTGGCATACAGCGATCAATCGGGCTGTGCGCCAAAAAACGTTCCTGAGCGACAAACATATCCAAGGGCCGGCCATACTCAGGCAGCAATTGGTTGAACATCTGGGTATGACGCGAGGTGTAAAAGCTACACCTGAGCAGGTCATGATAACCAGTGGTTCACAGCAAGCACTCTCCATGGTGATTGACCTGTTGGTTGGTCCAAAAGAAAACGTTTATGTAGAAGATTATGGCTATCAAGGTGTTGATGGCTTATTGATCGCTGCTGGGGTCAGGCGTGTCGTTCTGGATACCGATGATGAAGGTATGGTTGTAGGTGGTGGGTTAAATACACTAGGCGCAGGTCTTATGATTGTGACACCCTCACGAAGCTTTCCGGTAGGGCATACACTCTCCTTGGCACGCAGATTGGCTATGCTTAACTGGGCAGACCAGACTAATAGCTGGATTCTGGAAGATGATTATGACAGTGAGTTTCTTTACAAGGGGCAGCCTATTGCCTCATTACAAGGAATGGATAAGCGCGAGCGAGTCATCTACACCGGCACATTCAGCCGTACGCTGTTTCCGGGTGTCAGGGTAGGATATTTGGTACTCCCTGACTGCTTAGTAGAGATATTCAGTCGCTACCGAGCACTGGTCGATGGTGGTATAGGCAGTTTAGTCCCTTCAGCTATTGGTTGTTTTATGCAGTCGGGGGATTATGCGCGCCACTTGAGGCGTATGAAAAAGTGCTACCAGTCACGTCAACAGCGGCTTTCAGAGGTCGTCGCGGCTCATTTGCCAGAACTGATCTCTTTGCCTCATTACGGTGGTATGCATCAGGTTTTCATGCTTCCAGAGGGAGGCGATGATCAGGCAATCACGACCTGTGCCAATCAACAAGGTTTAGGTATACGGGCACTTTCGTCCTATTCACGAAAACAAAATCTGCAAGCGCAGGGCCTAATCATGGGCTTTTCCGGAACCAATGAAGAGCAACTACCTTCAGCTATTGTACGTTTGAGAGAAATAATTCACACGATCTCTGACTAAAAAGTCAGCTTGGTGATACATTACCTGTTTAAAACCTTAACTGTTTGAGTCTAAGTATGATTGAGTTATCCCTGCTGGCTGTGTTTTTGCCAACCTTTTTCTTTGTGTCTGCCACCCCTGGTATGTGCATGACCCTGTCGATGACGATGGGTATGACTATAGGCGTACGAAGGACCTTGTGGATGATGTGGGGGGAGCTTTTAGGTGTGGGGCTTGTGGCTGTGTCTGCCGTTATTGGTGTGGCTGCACTGATGCTTAATTACCCGAGCATTTTTACTATCTTTAAATACGTAGGCGGTGCCTATCTCATATTCTTGGGATATCAAATGTGGCAATCCCGTGGAAAGATGGCCGTTACCGATCTTGATAACAGCCAATCAACCGCCAGCCGATTTGAATTAGCCTTACAAGGCTTTGTGACGGCTATTGCCAACCCGAAAGGTTGGGCATTTTTTGTCTCTCTGTTACCGCCCTTTATTAACCCAGAAGCGCCTCTGGCAATGCAGCTTGTGTGGCTTGTGTCTATTATTTTACTTGTAGAGTTTGCTTGCCTACTCGGTTACGCCATGGGGGGGCGCACGCTAAGAAAGTTTCTACAAAAAAGCGGTAATGTACGTCTAATGAACCGTATCGCAGGAACGCTGATGGTTGGTGTTGGCGTTTGGTTGGCACTAGGGTGAACAAACGATGTAACTCAGCTTAAACGTAGTCATGGAATTTTCACAATACTGAAATATTCTATTAGGGTAAACTAAAACCCTAGAATTTTCAGAGTGTAACGCTGCTTAACAGTTAATAGGAGCTACGTGGGAATTGCAGAAGAATGTCACAGCTAAACAAGTTATTCGCCACTTACAAAGCGCAATCCGGTTAGGGCAACTTAACTCTGGTGACAAGCTACCCTCTGAGCGCGTGTTGAGCGAACAGTTAGGTACAACCCGAGTAACGATTCGCGAAGCACTGAAAACACTCGAATCTGACGGTTTGATTTTTCGATCAAATCGGCGAGGGTGGTTTGTTAATACACAGAGGATCTCCTATAACCCTAACCGCTCCGGCTTCTATATGGATTATGTAGCTGAGCAAGGCTTTGTTCCTTTCAGCAAACAAGTGAGTTTTGAGCAAGTTTCTGCCGATACGGAATTAGCTGGTATCTTTCATATAGCGGAAGGCGCGCCTGTTGCGCGCTTAAGTCGTATAAGGGGGGTTGATGGTCGCCCTGTTTATGTAGAAACCATCTACTTAAATATGACGCTTTTACCCGATATTTTGCAGTACGACTTAGCACGTTCGGTCAGTGAAGTCGTTAAGAAGCACTACGCCTTTGAGTATGCTGCCAACCATTTTGATATTCGTGTGGGCACATTGTCAGATAACCAGTCTACACAGTTACAAGCCCCCTTGAACTTCAACTGTGTCACCATTAGCCGCACGGTTAAAAACCAGCATCAACAAGTCTTTGAATATGATTTGGAATACTGGCGGCATGATGTGTTAAGTCTGACTTTTTCGATCGACCAATAAACTTTCTTAAAACTGTCATAGTTTTGTCAATTTTGGCTCGTACCATAGGTTTTATAAATCTGGTCTATACCAATATAAATCTGAGGACGAACCATGAAAGCAGTCACTAAAATCAAATCATTAGGGTTAGCACTAGCTGTCTCTGTGACCTGTGCCGCGCAAGCCGCAACTGAGTTGACGGTGTACACCGCCTTTGAAGCCGAAGACCTAAAACGCTATGCGGCTGAATTTAATAAGCAAAACCCTGACATCAAAATTAACTGGGTGCGTGACTCAACAGGCATCGTAACGGCAAAGCTACTGGCAGAAAAAGATAATCCTCAGGCGGATGCTGTGTGGGGGCTAGCTGCAACGTCATTATTAGTGTTGAAGGCTGAAGATATGCTGCAGCCTTATCGTCCTAAGGGTTTAGAGAAACTATCTCCGAAATTCTACGATAAAGACGAGACTCCATCATGGGTGGGCATGGATGCATGGATGGCGTCTATTTGCTTTAACACGATTGAAGCTGAAAAGCATAATCTGCCAAAACCCACATCGTGGGCAGACCTGACCAAACCGGTTTACCAAGGCCATGTGATTATGCCTAACCCTAGCTCCTCAGGCACAGGCTTTCTAGATGTTTCTTCTTGGTTGCAAATGTTTGGTGAAGAGCAGGGTTGGGCTTACATGGACAAGTTGCACAATAACATTTCTCGCTATACTCACTCAGGTTCTAAACCGTGCAAACTGGCAGCATCTGGTGAAACCGCTATTGGTATCTCCTTTGCCTTTCGTGGTGCCAAACTGAAAAACAAAGGAGCGCCACTGGATTTAATCTTCCCATCTGAGGGGATAGGCTGGGATATGGAAGCTGCCGCTATCATCAAAGGCGCTAAAAACACAGCGGCTGCTAAAAAGCTGATGGATTTCGCAATATCAGAAGAAGCTAATCGTGCTTATAACAAAGGTTTTGCGGTCGTGGCAATTCCTGGTATCGCGCAACCAGTTACACATTTCCCTGAGAACCCTGAGTCGCTGATGATTGATAACGATTTTGAATGGGCGGCTAACAATCGCTCGGCGATTCTTAAGGAGTGGCAAAAGCGTTACGACAGTAAGTCTGAGCCTAAAAAATAAAAAGTCGTTGCTGTAAATGAGCCCCTTATGTTGAGGGGCTCACACGTATCACACTTTTATGTAGGGGGCTTGGATGAATCAGTATTTAACCATCAGAAATTTAAGTAAATCATTTGGTGATTTTACTGCGTTGAATAACATTTCACTGGATATTGAAGAGGGCGACTTTGTCTGTTTTTTGGGCCCGTCGGGGTGTGGTAAAACCACATTATTACGTGCTATCGCCGGTTTGGATATGCAAACCGAGGGTGAGATAATTCAGGGGTTAAAAAATATCTCTTGGTTACCACCTGAAAAGCGTGATTTTGGCATCGTCTTTCAGTCTTATGCGCTTTTTCCAAATCTCACGGTAGCTGACAATATCGCTTATGGCCTAAAAAATCGCAGAGTTAATCGCCAGAGTATCCATCAACGTGTTGATGAGCTGTTGCAACTGATCGGCTTGCCGGATTCAGGTAAAAAATACCCATCACAGTTGTCAGGTGGCCAGCAGCAGCGTATAGCGCTGGCGCGGGCGATCGCTACCAAGCCAGGGCTTTTGTTGCTTGATGAGCCCCTATCTGCCCTGGATGCACGGGTGCGACTACATCTTCGACGAGAGATAAAAGAACTTCAGCGCAAACTGGGTGTGACGACCATTATGGTCACCCATGATCAAGAAGAAGCACTCTCGATGGCCGATAAGATTGTGGTGATGAATCACGGCGTTATTGAGCAAATTGGTACTCCTGAGGAGATCTACTCCACACCCGCGAGTGCGTTTGTGGCTGCCTTTGTGGGCACGATGAACTTTCTTGATAGTTATGTCAGTGATAATGGCAAAGTGCAGGTTGGCGAGACCTATTTGCAATGTGATGCGAACTTGCCAGATCAGGCTTCAAGAGCCGTAACTCTGGCGATTCGGCCTGAAGATATTCGTGTACGGTTTAATGGTGATGCCACTAATGTGCTTCAGGCAACGGTTAATAATTTAGAGTTCCTAGGGTCGTTTGCCCGCACGGAGCTAAGTGTTGATGGCATTCTGGAGCCGGTTATCGCGGATTTTTCTATGAATGATATTCGTGACCATAACATTCTGCCGGGTGCACAGATGCAGCTGGACCTTCCGAAACATCGTTTACATCTATTTGAGGGGGCACGATGAGTAATCCTGCTCTGGCAAATAACAATACATCGGGTTTTATGGAACGCTTTGGTACCGACCGGCTATTACAAGTGGTCGGATTGGTTATTGCGGCGGTGTTTTTGCTGTTTGCCATGATCTTGCCGTTGTACGCAATTTTATCAAAAAGTATGCAAGATAAGTCCGGCACCTATGTTGGCCTGAAAAACTTTATTGAATATGCGAGCACCCCATCTTTATCCAGCTCTGTGACAAACTCGCTCGTTATTGCTGGCTCTACAACGCTAATCGTTATCACACTAGCACTAACAGTGGCCTACGCGCTAACGCGAAGCTGTATGCCGTTTAAAGGGTTGATTCGTGTACTAATGATGGGGCCTATTTTTGCGCCATCGTTGTTGCCTGCTATCTCATTGGTTTATTTGTTTGGTAATCAAGGCGTTCTTAAATCCTGGCTTATGGGGGAGAGTATCTATGGGCCTATAGGGATCATTATAAGCTTGTCTTTTTGGTGCTTCCCCCATGCATTAATGATTTTAGTGACCGCGCTGAGCAACACTGACGCTAGACTGTATGAATCAGCACGCGCTATGCGCACCAGCGGACTGAGAACCTTTTTAACGATCACTTTACCATCTATCAAATATGGCTTGATCAGTGCGTCATTCGTTGTGTTTACACTAGTGATTACCGATTTTGGTGCACCTAAAGTGATAGGTGGGCAATACAATGTTTTGGCAACCGATATATATAAACAAGTGATTGGCCAACAGAATTTCCAGATGGGGGCTGTAGTCTCTGTCATTCTACTTTTACCGGCTATGCTGGCATTTGCTGCTGATCGCTGGGTACAGAAAAAACAAGTGGCGCTGGTAACTGCCAGAGCAGAACCTATGCGTCCTAAACCGAATCTGAGAAAAGATAGCCTGATGCTATTGCTCTGCTTGCCTGTTTTGGGCGTGATTCTCGGTATTTTAGGTATGGCGGTTTACGCTTCTTTTGTTACTTTTTGGCCATACAACTTGACGCTATCACTGAATAACTACCAATTTGATTTGATGGATGGTGGAGGTTGGGATGCCTACTATAACTCGATAGAGATGGCGTTCTATGTGGCTATATTGGGTACTTTACTGATTTTCACAAACGCTTATCTGGTTGAGAAAGTTAATGGCTTCAAAGGATTACGGACACTCGTTCATTTGTTTGCGATGGTGCCGTTAGCTGTACCTGGGTTAGTACTTGGTTTAGCTTATATCTTCTTTTTCAATAACCCTAATAATCCGCTTAACTCACTGTATGGCACGATGGCCATCTTAGTGATCTGCACCATAGGACACTACTACACCGTTTGTCATCTAACCGCAGTGACGGCGCTTAAGCAGATAGATCGTGAATTTGAGTTTGTATCTGCATCCTTAAAGGTGCCTTTTTACACCACATTTATGCGCGTAACCATGCCATTGTGTCTCCCCGCTTTAATGGAGATAGGCATCTATCTCTTTGTGAATGCGATGAATACCGTGTCAGCGGTGGTGTTTCTCTACTCATCCAATACAACGCTGGCTTCGGTTGCTGTGCTTAATATGGATGATGCGGGGGATATTGCTCCTGCCGCCGCGATGGGCGTATTGCTCATGGTGACCTGTATTTTTGTTAAGTGTTTGCACTGGGGGCTCAGTCATGGGCTGATCAGTCGAACACAGCGTTGGCGTAGCCTGAAAGGGTAATATCAGCGGCTAATGATACTTTTTTAATGTGAATTTCTGGTATATACCAAGTTAATACGGCGATATTTAAGAGACGAGTGATGGATATTAACGAACCTTATTTACTAACACCTGGGCCAATTACAACCTCTATGAGAACCAAAAAAGCCATGCTTCATGACTGGGGTTCTTGGGATGACGATTTTAACGAGATAACCGCACAAGTCAGAGAGCGCTTGCTAAAAGCTGCAAATGCAGAGGAAACCCATGTTTGTATACCAATACAAGGGAGTGGCTCCTTTGCAGTCGAAGCTACCCTCGGCACCTTAGTGCCTAAAGAGGGAAAAGTTCTCGTTTTAATGAACGGAGCCTACGGGCAGCGTATGGGAAAGACCTTGGATTACATGGGGCGAGCATTCGTCGCGCTGGACAAAGGAGATTATGAGCCACCCAGAGGGGATGAGGTCGAAAAAATACTTGCCGAAGATCCAGCTATTACCCATGTCGCCGTTGTGTATTGTGAAACTAGCTCCGGTATTTTGAACCCAGTGCAGGAGATTGCAGAGGTTGTCCACGCCTCGGGAAAAAGCCTTATTATCGATGCGATGAGCGCTTTTGGTGCTCTACCAGTGGATGCGCAGACTTTACCATTTGATGCCTTAATTTCGGCGGCCAATAAGTGCTTTGAAGGGGTGCCAGGTTTTGGTTATGCCATTATCAAAAAGCCGGTGTTAGCAGCATCTCAAGGACGCGCTCACTCGCTTTGCCTAGACTTGTATGACCAGTGGGTCTATATGGAAAAAACCGGCCAATGGCGCTTCACACCTCCGACCCATGTAGTGGCTGCATTTTTGGAAGCTATGAAAGAGCATGAAGAGGAAGGTGGCGTGCAAGGGCGCTACCAGCGGTACAGCCGCAACCGTGATCGTATGGTGGCGGGGATGCGAGCGCTCGGTTTTAAAACACTCTTGGAAGACCAGTGGTTATCCCCGGTCATTACCACATTCTTCAGTCCTGAAAGTGAAGAGTTTAATTTCAAAACGTTTTATAACCTACTGAAAGAAAAAAACTTTATTATTTATCCTGGCAAGCTCACTGAGGCCGAAAGTTTCAGAATAGGTTGTATCGGCCAATTGTATGATGAACAGATCGATCAGCTTTTAGTGGCTGTTCAGGAAGTCCTCGAAGCCATGAATATCACGCTTGAAAAAACAGCATAAGGAGCTGAAAAATGAACTACCTTTACTCCCGTAGCTATGCCGGCCCTGTAGAAGCGGTCATCTTTGATTGGGCAGGTACGACAATTGATTTTGGCTCGCTCGCACCGATTAATGCTTTCTGTCAATTGTTCGAAGCCAATGGCGTTCCTATCACGCTGGCTGAAGCAAGAGAGCCAATGGGCACAGAAAAGCGTGAGCACATTACTCGATTATTAGCCATGCCTCGAGTACGCCAAGCATGGATCGACACCCATGGTGAAACCCCAGATGAGTCGCTGATTGATCGACTCTATAACGATTTTGTACCGGTACAGATTGCAGCGATAGCAAACCGAGCTGCCTTGATTCCCGGTGCCCAAACCACGTTCCAATACCTTAGCGATAACGGCATAAAGATCGGTGCCAATACCGGTTACAGCCAGGAAATGGTAGCTGAGTTGCTCCAGTTGGCTGCAGAGCAGGGGTACCAACCGGCATCCAATGTTTGCGCAACCGATGTGCCTCGCGGGCGACCTTATCCGCACATGACCTTAAAAAATATGCTTGAACTTGAGGTTGGAGCGGTTCAGGGTGTGGTTAAAGTCGATGATACGATAACTGGCATTGAGGAAGGCCTGAATGCGGGCTGTTGGACGGTAGGGGTTGCCGTTAGTGGTAATGAAGTAGGCCTCGACTTCCCTGAGTGGCAAGCATTGAGCGAGTCTGAGCAACTGAACTACAAAGCGAAAGCCTATCGCCGTTTTCGTGCAGCAGGGGCACATTATGTAATTGATAGCATCGCTGATCTTCCTAACGTGATTGAGGATATCGAAGCTCGTCTATCGATAGGTGAACAGCCCTAGTTTATCGATTAAAGCGATGGTTAGGCGGTTGTGATGCAACCGCCTTTTTTATTTTAAAGAGATACAAACGATGGTTTGGTTGGCGGTTATATTAGTTGTCTGTTCCGCAGTGCTACACGCATCATGGAATCTATTTGGTAAGAAAATTAGCCCTACGCCCGCATTTTTTCTGCTGGCTTTTCTCTGTAGTACCGCCGTATTAACACCGATAGCACTACCATTGTTCATGCCGGTGGTAATGCATAATAGTGGTTTCACCTTGTTATTATGGAGTGCAATCCTGATAGCCGGTATAGCCCAAATGGTCTACTGCAATGGCTTAGCTTACGCCTATGCCGCCGGGGATATGTCACAAGCTTACCCGTTGGCCAGAGCCGCCCCCGTGCTCTTTGTTGTGATCTTTAGCTTCTGGTGGGGCATCGAGACATTAGACTCTTGGATAGCAATAGTGGGCATCGGTTTATTGATCGTTGGCTGCTTTATTCTACCGATGCGCCATCTCAAGGACTTTCGTTGGGTAAACTACCTTAACCGAACCTCCGCTTATGCGTTAATGGCCGCGTTGGGCACAACGGTCTATACGTTTGCCGACAAAGCTGCGCTGACCGAACTCGCTCAGCTTTACCCTGAGTTAAGCGGATTTGAGGTTGCACTCTTTTACATCTGGTTAGAAGGAGTATCTGCCTGTGTGTTTATGGGGTTATACGTAGCACTTAAACCCGTCGAAACCCAGCAGCTGAAATCCCTTGCCAACACCAGCTTAAAATGGGCAATGATGACCGGCTTAGCCGTCAACGCCACTTACGTTCTGGTACTTTGGGCCATGCAAATGACAGACAATGTCAGCCTGATCGTCGCTTTGCGTCAGTTAAGTATTCCAATTGGCGCTATTCTGGGGATATGGGTATTCCGCGAACCTGCCGGCGTGACACGTTGGATAGGTATCTTCTTGATTACGTTGGGTGTAATGCTGGCGCTATAGTGTTTTATAGCGCCTATTTAGGCGCTTATTTATCTGCTTTACCGGCCGCTGCAGCGAGCTTTGCGAGTTGCTTGTCTAGCCAAAAAGGTGGCTGATGGTTGTCTTCTGCGGCTTCTTTGCGGCGAATAGCGCCACGCACCAGCATCGCGCCAATCCAGCGGAAGGGTTCAAGCGGGAAGCGTCCGCGTGGGCCTTTTGCTAAGCCGGATTGCGACCATTCATCCTGTCTTTCAAGAATCAATGAGCGGATAATTTCTGAGCCAAGATAGGTCTGCACTACGCCATTACCCGAGTAGCCCAAGCCATAGACGATATTCTTATGACCTCTAAAGTAGCCAAAAAAGGGTAGGCCGGTTACGGAGCGATCGCTGGCACCTGTCCATGTGGTTTCAATTTTGTCGGTTGATATATCAGGAAAAAAGCGACGAAAAGCGCGATAAAGAATAGGTTTGAATCGGCTCTCTTCATCGAAAGCCTCTAACATCTTGTTAGCAAAGGCAAACAAGTTTCCGCCTTTACCGAGCATTAAACGGCCATCCGGGGTTGATCGGTAGTAGTGTACAAAGGTGTTTGAGTCTACGACGGCAACGCCCGAGGTTAAGCCGGTAGCGTTGAGTGCATCGGGGATTGGTTGAGTGATGACCATATCCGATGATACGAGCACGATGGTACGCCGAAACTCTTTAAACTGGCGTGCCATCCACGCGTTGGTTGCTAGAACCACCTTATTAGCTGTGATGGTGCCTTGGGGAGTGATGACTTTAGCGGGCTCTCCCTCTACGAGCTGCTGCATCGGTGTGTTTTCAAAGATCTGAATCCCTAGGTCGATTGCCCGTTTGCGTAGTCCGCGGGCTAATAGTGCAGGCTGAAGGCTACCGGCAGCACCGCTAAAGTGACCCTCTAAGTGCAGTTTTGAGCCTGCTAAGGTTTGCACATCTGCCGTAGGGATCTGTTTCCAGCGATTAATTCCCGCTACCGATAGCTGCTGAATAGTGCTTTCCATACTGCCTTGTTGTGCAGGATTAGTAGCCGTATAAAAGGTGCCATCAATACGCATATCGCAATCAATGTTGTGTTGCTTGCAATACTCCGCTATTTCGAAAACGGCTTCTTCGGAAGCGCTCACTAAGCGCTTAGCTTCTGCTGCGCCAAAGAGTTTTGCCATAGATGGATATTTGGTAGAGAAGGTCAGCATACAACCGCCGTTTCTGCCTGATGCGCCACTTCCACACAAGCCTGCTTCTATTAGGGTAATATCCAGCTCGGGGCAGACCTCTTTAATTTTGATAGCACTCCAGAGGCCAGTATAGCCACCTCCCACAATACACAGGCCTGTGTTGATGTTAGTCGATAAGGTAACGGTATGTAGATTGCCTTCTCGTTGCAAGGCTTCTTTAAACCAGAAGGGTTGGTAGTCTTTCATACTAAATAACTCATATTGGTATATACCAGATAGGATAGCGCATACTCCATGACAACACTGTGACAATGTCGTTAAACGATAACCGGGAAAATGCATAAGTTATTAGACTAAAGGCGGTACTTTTAGCTTATTTTGTCGTATTGTTTCCTACTTGTTGTTGAATGACACTGCAGGGTGAATAAAACGATCTGAAGTACCCAGAAAGATCAGGTGACCGCTTAGCACAGGCCACATTGCTGAGGGGTGACCTGATACTTTTTGAGGATATTGAACATGCAAAACATCGTTATTGTAGGAGGCGGCGCCGGTGGCCTTGAGTTAGCAACCCGATTGGGGCATCGGCTTGGTAAAAAAAAGAAAGCGAATATTATTCTTATCGATCGTGGTAAAACCCATATCTGGAAGCCGCTATTACATGAAGTGGCAACTGGCTCGCTTAATAGCGAAACCGATGGTGTTATCTACCGCGCACATTCTCGAAGACATCATTACCAATTTCAAATTGGGACGATGGAGGGTTTGGATACCCAAGAAAAGCGTATTCGCTTAGCGCCGCTGTTTGATGATGAAGGGCATGAGGTGCTACCGAGCCGACATGTGACCTATGATACCCTTGTGCTGGCAGTAGGTAGTGTTAGTAACGATTTTGGTACACCAGGCGTTAGCACCCATAGCTTTTTCTTAGACTCTCACCGCCAAGCGGAGCGTTTTCACCAATCCTTGTTAAATCACTTTTTGCGGCTGAATCAGCAAGCGGCGGAGTGTGTATTGAACCTTTCCATCGTTGGAGGAGGCGCAACGGGTGTGGAGTTGGCAGCTGAGCTTTACCATGTGGCGAGTTTGCTGAAAATGTATGGTATGCCCAATGTATCGGCTGCTCGACTTAAAATCACCCTGATCGAAGCGGGGCCACGTATATTACCTGCATTGCCCGAGCGTATCGCGCTTTCAGCTAGACGAGAGCTTCAACAGTTAGGTGTGACGATTTTAGAGAACACCCGAGTGATAGAGGCCGATGCTAAAGGCTTTGTCTCAGCCGATGGTGAACGCATTGATGCGGATTTAACAGTATGGGCGGCTGGAGTAAAAGCGCCTGATTTTGTGCGAGGTATTGAGTCATTGGAAACCAATAGAATTGGTCAGGTTATGGTTAAGCCTACACTGCAAGCTTCAACCGATGACGATATCTATGTGATCGGGGATTGTTGCGCTTGCCAGCAGCCCGATGGTTCTTGGGTTCCACTACGGGCACAATCAGCCCATCAGATGGCTTCGATGGTTTATAAGAATATTTTACTTAAACGCCAAGACAAACCGCAGCTTAATTATATTTATAAAGATCATGGCTCATTGGTAAACCTAAGTAAATACAGTACGGTTGGCAGCCTAATGGGTAATCTGACCAAGGGTTCTATGTTTGTAGAAGGGCGGGTTGCTCGCCTGGTTTATATCTCGCTTTATCGCATGCACCAAATGGCCATTCATGGGTGGCTGGGCGCGGCGGCGGTCATGTTGGCACAAAAAATTGGTAACAGTGTAAAACCAAAAATGAAGCTGCATTAATGGTATTATCTCGGGTCGTGATCCGATCCGAGATGCTTACTTTTTAAGGAACTTTTATGTTTGCTTTTTTCGAGCGATTGATTAAGCCTTTTCCACAAGAAGAGCCCGATCAACCGCCTAAAGGGATTTTTGCGTTCTGCCGCCACTACACCCGCGGTTGTGAACCTTACCTGATACTCATGGCGATACTCACCGCCTCCATAGCTATTGCCGAAGTGATGTTGTTTGGCTTTATGGGCGAGCTGGTAGATTGGCTGACACAACAAACGCCCGAGACGCTGTTTGCCGAGGAAGGCGGGCGTTTACTCTTTATGACGTTTGTTGTGTTGATATTGCTACCCGCTTTGGTTTTGTTGCATGGTTTGGTAGTGCATCAAACGTTGTTGGGCAACTACCCGATGATCATCCGTTGGATGGCACACCGTTATTTACTCAAGCAAAGTTTATCGTTTTATAGCAACGACTTTGCAGGGCGCATTGCCACCAAAGTGATGCAAACATCCCTGTCTATCCGTGAAACGGTGATGAAACTGCTGGACGTTCTAATGTTCGTGCTGGTCTATTTTATTGCCATTATCGTACTGGTTGCGCAGTTAGACATCCGCTTGATTATTCCTATGGTGATTTGGGTGGGAGTTTATATTGCTATTCAGCTTTACTTTGTGCCTAAGCTCAAGCGTGTTTCCACCGAGCAAGCTGATGCTCGCAGTATGATGACCGGGCGCATTGTAGATAGCTACACCAACATCCAAACGGTCAAGCTGTTCTCTCATACGGCAAGGGAAGCGGAATACGCTGAAGAGGGAATGAACAGCTTTTTAGATACTGTTTACCGGCAGATGCGACTGGTAACGGGTATCAGCTTTAGTGTGCAGTTTATCAATTACCTTTTAGCTTTTTGCATGGCCGCTTTTGCGATCTGGTTATGGACGCAAAGCGCGATTACCGTGGGGGCTATTGCTGTGGCTGTGAGTTTATCCTTGCGTATTAACGGCATGGCTCAGTGGATTATGTGGGAAGTGAGCGCACTGTTTGAGAACATCGGTACAGTGGCTGATGGTATGCAGACGTTATCGAAACCGCAGGAGGTTGCTGATAAGCCGGATGCCTCTGATCTTACCGTGACACAAGGTGAGGTCGTTTTTGATCAGGTTGGTTTCCATTATGGTAAAGGTTCGGGTGTGATCGATGGATTAAACCTGACCATTCGACCTGGTGAAAAAATAGGCGTAGTCGGTCGATCCGGAGCGGGTAAATCCACTTTGGTAAACTTGCTCATGCGCTTTTATGATGTTGAGAGTGGCCGAATTTTGATAGATGGGCAGGATATCAGCGAAGTCTCTCAAGAAAGCCTTAGGCAGCATATTGGCATGGTGACGCAAGATACCTCGCTGCTGCACCGATCGGTTCGAGATAATATTCTTTATGGCCGTCCCGATGCGACAGAGGCTGAATTGATACGTGCTACTGAGCAAGCCGAAGCGAGCGAGTTTATTCAACAACTCACCGACCCTAAAGGCAATCGCGGTTTTGATGCCCAAGTCGGTGAGCGAGGTGTAAAGCTATCGGGTGGACAACGGCAGCGCATCGCGATCGCTAGGGTGTTATTGAAAGATGCGCCCGTGCTTATATTAGATGAAGCAACTTCTGCTCTGGATTCAGAAGTGGAGGCGGCCATCCAGCATAGCCTTAATAAATTAATGCAGGGCAAAACGGTGATTGCTATTGCTCATCGTCTTTCGACCATTGCGGCTATGGATCGTTTAATTGTGATGGATAAAGGCGAGATTGTGGAACAGGGCACCCATGCACAGTTAGTAGCGCAAGGGGGGATCTACTCGCAATTATGGGCACATCAGACCGGTGGTTTCTTAGGTCTGGATACCGACGATTAATTAGATGTCGATCAGGTCGGTTATAGTGCCGCTGTCGGTGGCACTATAACCAGCCAATTGTGACACTTGCGCTTTAAATACATCGCTTTTTAGCCCTTCAATAAAGGCTTGAACCACAGCAGATTTCAGTTTTTGCTGATGACAAACCAATAGATACTCCTCCCGGCAAATGGGAATAAAATCCAGTCCAAACTGTACCGCAGCTTGCTCAACACCAAAACCTACATCCGCCATACCGGCTGCTATATAAGCGGCAATCGCTGAATGGGTATACTCATGGTTATCGTATCCCTGAATATCTTGAGGTGCGATACCGGCATTTTGTAACAACTGGTCAAACAAGGCGCGAGTACCTGAGTTGTCCTCGCGGTTGATAAAGCGAATGTCTTGTCTTTGTAAGTCGGTTATTGCGTGTATAGCAAAAGGGTTGTCGGGTTTAACCATTAGGCCTTGCTGGCGGGTTATAAATCGAATCAGCTTATGAGAGCGGGGCTTAAGATAGGGTTGATACTTGGCAAGCTGTGCTGGTACGTCTATGTCGACAGGCTTATGAAAACCTGCAATATCACAGCGGCCTTTATTGAGTGCGATAAGGGCTTCGGTCGGGCTGCTGTAGTGTAGATCCAGTTGTATATGAATGGACTGGCTCAGCGCAGGCAGCAATTCAACTGCATACCCGTGACTGGCTTGTAGTGTCAGTAGGGGCTCAATGCTGGCTAATGAGTGTTGGATCTCTTTGTTAAGTTCGGAGGCTAGGTTGGTCATTTGTGGCTGAAATCTTGCCATAACACGCTGTTCTGCCCAAACGAGCTTCTCGCCCAAGGGGGTGAGATAAGCACCGCGCCCTTTTTCCAGTTTGACCAGATCCACACCAAAAAAGTCAGACCATTTCCTGATCAGATTCCATGCATGACGATAGGAGAGGCCGATATATTTTGCAGCCTCCGTTAGTTTTTTATGGTTATCAATAGCTTTAAGCAGCTTAAATAAGCGAGGGTCAACCCGTTGACCAGTTTCATCTCTAAAAGCCCAACTGGGCTCTATTACTATCTTTTTCTTAGCCATACGTTTACCTGATTTTTGATTAAGCATATTGGCATAAAAATGCATATTTTTGAATAATTCTTACAGTGCTATTATTTATGTACAGTTATCTAATAATAAATAAAATATAGGAAATTAATTTCATATATGAATTCGTCAAATCAAGCATTCTCTATGATGAGTAACTCTACGCATACCTCGCTTGATTTGCCGCAGGCGGGGCTAAAAGAGACGCCCGTCGCCATCTGTATCAATGGCATCTCTCAAGCGGTGATGATGGCTAGCCCTAGCAACTTAGAGGACTTTGCCCTCGGCTTTGTGGTGAGCGAAGGTCTGCTAGAGTCAATTCAAGGGGTAATCGGTGTGGATGTCGAGTATCACCCCGAAGGGATTAGCCTCAATATTGAAGTCACTGCAGCACAAGAGCGCAACGTTAAGACACGGCGCCGCCTGATGGCAGGGCCGTCAGGATGTGGTCTATGTGGCCTAGATTCTCTTAAAACCGCTACCGAGCTTGGGATAAAACCCGGCGTATACACTCCCTTTGCGCTCCCTAAACGGGATAGTCTTTATGCAGCCAAGGCTGTTTTGAATCAGACCATGCTCGGCTCATCCGGGTATCACAGGGCGGCTCTGTTTAACCTTAATGGGGAGCTGCAATGGGTTAGAGAAGATGTGGGGCGTCACTCCGCTTTGGATAAGCTGCTGGGGGCTATATTGCAAACAGGTGTCCCTTTGGATAGTGGGTTTATCATGCTTACCAGTCGCTGTAGCCATGACCTTGTTGCTAAGCTTATTCGCGCATTCCCTCTACCGCTAGTAACGCTCTCGCAACCAACAACAATGGCGGTTACATCAGCCCGCTCTGTTGAGCTGCCCCTATTCTGTTTTGTGCAAAAAAGCCTGAAACGCTTTGCCTGATCATTGGAGTTTATCGTGTCAAATACTCATAAAAATAAAGCCCCTTATGCACACCCAGCTGGTGGTTGGGGCGCGCTAAAAAGCTCCGCAAAGCATCTCATGCAGAGTGAAGATGCGGTTAAAAGTGTGAAAACCTTATTAAAGGCCAACCAGCCGGGAGGCTTTGATTGCCCGGGGTGTGCTTGGGGGGATGAGCCTGATGCAAAGAAGATCGACTTCTGCGAAAACGGTGTAAAGGCGATTGCTTGGGAAGCTACGGCTAAACGAGTTGATAGGTCGTTTTTTGCGCGCCATTCATTGGATGAGCTGCGCCTATGGGATGATCACTCCCTAGAGAAAAGTGGCCGTTTGACTGAGCCGATGCTCTATAATGGCGTCGATAATTACTATCGCCCGGTAAGCTGGGAGCAAGCCTTTGCCGTGATCGCCTCGCATTTAAACCAGCTTAACCATCCAGATGAAGCACTCTTTTATACCTCAGGCCGAGTCAGTAACGAAGCCGCTTATCTGTATCAGTTGTTTGGGCGCGCATATGGCACAAATAATTTTCCCGATTGTTCCAATATGTGCCACGAAGCGTCTGGTGTTGGCCTGACCCGCAGTATCGGCACCGGTAAAGGTACAGTGATCATGGAGGATTTTGAAAAGGCAGATGCCATCTTTGTATTTGGTCAGAACCCCGGCACTAACCACCCAAGAATGTTAGCAACACTACGAAAAGCATCGATTAGAGGTGCCAAAATTGTGGCAATTAATACCTTGAAAGAGCGTGGTTTACAGCGTTTCTCTGACCCTCAAAGTCCTAAAGAGATGCTAATTGCCAGCAGTACAACCATCAGCCAACAGTATTTTACACCCAAGTTAGGCGGCGACATGGCAATCGCCCGTGGTATTGCAAAACGGTTGCTAGAAAGGTCAGAAACCGATAGTTCAGCTATTGATCAAGCCTTTATCGCTGAGCATTGCCAAGGTTTTGAAGCTTATCAAGCTGTCGTCAAAGCGACCCCTTGGGAGGTGATCACTAAACAAAGTGGTCTCTCGATAGAGGATATTGAGACGATGGTGAATATCTATGCAAACAGCAAAAAGGTGATTTTTACATGGGCGATGGGCATTACCCAACATCGCCATTCGGTGGCTACTGTTCGAGAATTGGTCAATGTGTTGTTATTAAAAGGCAATATCGGTAAGCCTGGTGCGGGAGCTTGTCCTGTGCGCGGACATTCAAATGTGCAAGGTAATCGAACCGTGGGGATCAATGAGCATCCATCGCAAGCGTTCCTAGCCGCCCTTGATCAGCGATATGCCTTTACTACCCCTAAAAAAGCCGGGATGAATACCGTTGAGTCTATTCGTGCCATGCTGGATGGAAAAGCAAAACTGTTTATCGGGCTTGGAGGTAATTTTGCAGCCGCAACGCCCGATACGGATCGAATCTATAAAGCACTTAGCCAGTGTGACTTAACCGTACATATCAGTACCAAACTCAATCGCAGCCATGTCATAACGGGTAAGCACGCTTTAATCCTGCCTTGTTTGGGGCGCACCGAAGTGGATCATCAAGCATCAGGGGAGCAGTGTATTACCGTAGAGGATTCTATGAGTATGGTGCATAGTTCCCGAGGGCAAAATGATCCAGCCTCGCCGTTGCTGCGATCTGAAACGGCAATCGTGGCAGGCATTGCCCAAGCAGCGCTTGGGAGTGAAAAGATTAACTGGAACGCGTTTTCCGATGATTACTCACGGATTCGTGATGAAATTGAGTCGGTGATACCCGGATTTAAGGGTTATAACCAGCGTATAGAGCAGGGTAGAGGGTTTCATTTGCAGAACCTTGCCGCCGAGCGAATATGGGACACACCAAGCAGAAAAGCTTGCTTTTCTGATGACCCTCTGCCGCCGTGTCGGGACGAGGTAAGTGAAGACATTCTAACGTTACAAACATTACGCTCACATGATCAATACAATACCAGCATTTATGGTATGGATGACCGTTATCGGGGGATATCAGGCGAGCGCCGTGTTCTCTTTATGAATGAAGCAGATATTGAAAATTTAGGATTATCTGATGGCGATAAAGTGACAATATCAACCGTAAGCAACGATGGAATAAATCGTAACGTCAGTGGTTTCAAAGTGGTCAATTATCAGATTCCCAAGGGATGTATTGCTGCCTATTATCCAGAGACCAACCCTTTAGTCCCACTGGAAAGTGTAGCTGATGACTGTGGAACACCAACGTATAAGTCCATTAATGTTCGCGTAACCGTCGAATAATAGGTCGTTTAAGAGGCCGTTTAAAGGAGTCTAAACAGCCTCTTAATCAGTTTAACCCTCTTCAGGCTCATATCCTAGGTTAGGTGCTAACCAGCGCTCGGCGACTTGCATCTCCATACCGGTACGTTTCGCATAGCTTTCTACTTGGTCTTCGCTGATTTTAGCTACCCCAAAATATTGAGACTCTGGATGGCTAAAATACCAGCCACTGACAGCGGCTGTAGGTAGCATGGCGTAGGATTCAGTAATGCTAATACCAACGCGATTTTCCACATCCAGCAGCTTCCACAGCAAGCCTTTCTCTGTATGGTCGGGACAAGCTGGGTAGCCAGGGGCAGGGCGTATACCTTGGTATTTTTCTCGAATCAGCGCTTCGTTATCTAAGGTTTCATCTGCTGCATAGCCCCAAGTTTCCTTACGCACAACCGCGTGCAGATATTCAGCAAACGCCTCAGCTAAGCGGTCTGCTAATGCTTTGACCATGATGCTGTGATAGTCGTCGTGGTCTGCGTCATAAACTGCCACCAGTTCATCAACGCCAATGCCGGCAGTGACGGCGAATGCACCGTAGTAATCAGCTTTGCCGCTGGATTTTGGCGCAATAAAATCTGTCAGGCACATGTGGGCTTTGCCGGCGATTTTTTCAGTTTGCTGGCGAAGGTGATGGAGCGTCATCAGTACTTCACTGCGGGTATCGTCGGTATAAAGCTCTATATCGTCATCTCCCACGCTATTAGCAGGGAATAGCCCGTATACGGCTTTTGCTTTGAGTTTTTTGTTGTTAATGAGATCGTCTAGCATGACTTGAGCATCAGCGAATAGCTTAGTGGCTTCTTCACCAATTACTTCATCGGTAAGGATGCGTGGGTATCGGCCCGCTAACTCCCATGAATGGAAGAACGGACTCCAGTCAATGTAGTCACGTAGTATATTTAGATCTAGGTCGTCAATCACATGAATACCTAATTGCTTAGGCGCAGGCGGCGTATAGTTGTCCCAGTCAATTTGATATTTGTTAGCTCTAGCTGCATCAAGTGAAACACGGCGTTTCTCATTCTGGCGCGCTAAATGCCGTTCTCGTACTGCTTTATATTCGTCTTGTATCTCTTTGATATAATTGGCTTTTCTTTCTTTTGAAAGCAGAGCGGATGCAACACCAACAGCACGAGATGCGTTGGTCACATGGACCACTTGGTCACGCTTGTAGGCGGGGTCGATCTTCACGGCTGTATGGGCTTTTGAGGTTGTTGCACCGCCAATCATCAAAGGAATATTAAAGCCTTGGCGCTCCATCTCTTTAGCAACATGGACCATCTCATCGAGTGAGGGAGTGATAAGGCCAGACAGACCAATCAGGTCGGCATTCTCTTCCCGGGCGGTGGTTAGAATTTTCTCCGCCGAAACCATCACACCCAGATCAATGATTTCGAAGTTGTTGCACTGGAGGACCACGCCAACAATATTCTTACCGATATCATGTACATCACCTTTTACGGTTGCCATCACGACTTTGCCAGCAGAGCTGGATTCATTACCGGTTTTTTCAGCCTCAATAAAAGGCATTAAATAGGCGACCGCTTTTTTCATAACGCGGGCAGATTTTACCACTTGAGGCAGAAACATTTTGCCGGAGCCGAACAAGTCGCCGACGATGCCCATACCATCCATCAATGGACCCTCGATAACCTGAATCGGGCGCTCGAAGGCTTGGCGGGCTTCTTCTACATCGTCATCGATAAACTCAGTGATACCTTTAACTAAAGCGTGGGCCAGTCGCTGGTTAACCTCCCAGCTGCGCCACTCTTGTGCTTCGGGCGCTTCTTGAGCGTTACCGTCACCTCGATATTTTTCGGCAACCTCTAAGAGGCGTTCTGTCGCGTCATCGCGGCGATTCTGTACGACATCTTCAACCAGTTCGCGAAGCTCTTCGGGCAGGTCATCGTAGATTGCCAGTTGGCCTGCGTTGACGATACCCATATCCATGCCTTGTTGAATAGCATGATAAAGAAAGACGCAATGAATCGCTTCACGGACTGGGTTGTTGCCTCTAAAAGAGAAGGATACGTTAGAGACACCGCCAGAAATCTTCGCATAAGGCAGGTTTTTCTTGATCCAGCCGGTTGCTTCGATAAAGTCGACCGCGTAGTTGTTGTGCTCTTCGATGCCGGTTGCTACAGCGAATATGTTAGGGTCGAAAATAATATCTTCAGGTGGAAAGCCTACCTCATCCACTAGAATACGGTAGGATTTTTCACAGATCTCGATCTTACGAGCGCAGGTGTCAGCTTGGCCTACTTCATCAAATGCCATAACGATAACGGCAGCACCGTAACGTCTAACTAACTTGGCTTGTTCTTTAAATTTCTCAACACCTTCTTTCATGGAGATGGAGTTGACGACCCCTTTGCCCTGAATGCACTTAAGACCCGCTTCGAGCACCTCCCATTTGGAGGAGTCGATCATAATGGGGACACGTGAGATATCAGGCTCAGAAGCGATCAGATTCAGGAAGCGCACCATGGCTGCTTCCGCATCCAGCATCCCTTCATCCATATTGATATCAATGATCTGTGCGCCGTTTTCTACTTGCTGGCGAGCCACATCCAATGCTGTTTCGTAATCGCCTTCTTTTATCAGGCGTTTAAAGATAGCTGAGCCGGTGACATTGGTACGTTCACCCACGTTAACAAATAGCGTATCGGCGCCAATATTCATAGGCTCAAGGCCTGCTAAACGCGCTTCAACAGGCAATTCAGGAATCGTGCGCGGTGCGTGTTGCTCGACCGCTTCTCTGATCACTCGAATATGATCGGGTGTGGTACCGCAACAGCCACCGACTATATTTAAAAATCCAGATGCTGCCCACTCGCTGATCTCTTTGGCCATCTCTTCAGGGGATTCGTCATACTCACCAAAGGCATTCGGCAAACCGGCGTTTGGATGCGCTGAAACATGGCACTGAGCAATACGGGACAGCTCTTCTATATATTGGCGTAGTTCTTTAGGGCCTAAAGCACAGTTCAAGCCGATAGATATGGGGTCGGCGTGACGTACCGAATTCCAAAAGGCTTCTGTGGTTTGGCCTGACAAGGTACGGCCGGAGGCATCGGTGATGGTGCCTGACAGCATAACGGGTAGTCGGATGCCTTTGTCATCAAAATATTGTTCAACGGCATAAATAGCAGCTTTGGCATTCAGGGTATCAAAAATGGTTTCGATCAGAATGATGTCTGCGCCGCCCTCAACTAAACCATCAGTCGATTCGTAGTAAGCTTTAACGAGAGCATCAAAGGTGACGTTACGAAATCCAGGATCATTGACATCTGGGGAGATAGAGCAGGTGCGATTGGTTGGGCCAAGCACGCCCGCGACATAGCGAGGGCGGTCAGGCGTTTCGGCAGTGACGGTATCACACACCTCGCGGGCGAGTCGTGCAGCAGCTACGTTGATTTCATGGCTGAGAGATTCCATCTCGTAATCAGCCATGGCAATGGTGGTGGCATTAAAGGTATTGGTTTCGAGAATATCTGCGCCCGCATCAAGATACTCACGATGAATTGCTTTAATGATGTCAGGCTGTGATAGCACCAGCAGGTCGTTGTTACCCTTAACATCGCAATGCCAGTCTGCAAAACGCTCGCCTCGGTAGTCTGCTTCTTCAAGACCATAGCCCTGAATCATTGTCCCCATGCCGCCATCAAGGATCATGATGCGTTGTTTCAGCGCTGTCTTTAGTTGCTGTGCGAGTGTCTGTGCCATGAACTACTTACCCAATACCGTTACAAAGGAGCTAATGATAATCCAATTTGCTATGAGTTTTCCTGAGATGATTTCAATTACGGATGAATTACCCTCATAAAAATACCAATTAATTCGTAGACTGAGACGAATGGCTAGTCAATTTACGTGGGATTCGGAATATGAAGTGATAGAATGCGCCGTTTACTGCGCTGAATAGTAGATTCGGCCAGATGCTAATAAACGTAGGTTTTGACGAGTTATGCTGCAAACATTTCTTAAAGCAAAGTTGCACCGTGTGACGGTGACGCACGCTGAACTTCATTATGAAGGCTCTTGTGCGATTGATAGTGTATTACTGGAAAAGTCTGGTATTCGTGAATATGAGATGATTCACATCTACAACATTAATAATGGCGAGCGCTTTACGACCTATGCTATCAGTGCAGAAGCTAATAGCGGGATTATCTCGGTTAATGGGGCTGCAGCTCACAGGGCCAGCAAAGGTGATCTATTAATCATTGCTGCTTATGTACAGTTAGATGAGCAAGAGGTGAATGATCATCAGCCGACACTGTGCTATTTCGAAAACGCTAAAGCGGATGGTGGTGCGGGTGCCACGGACGATGAGCTACATGCGCGCAATGTGCTGACAGGTATAAAGAATGCCATACCGGTACAAGAAGATAATCGTTAATTAAGCATTAGTGTTACGAAAAACCGCCGAAGGCGGTTTTTTTGTGCCTCGAATAAGACCTAATACCTATACGAAACGACAAGATTGTCGACAATCTGTGATTTTGGTATTTTATATAAAAGGTGATTTTTCACTAAAAACAGCACTTTTAGGCCATATTCGCCTTATGTCTTAGTTAAATTCACTAGGGTTTTGGTTAAAGTAGCTGAATCCAACAGGGTTGAGTGTCAACAATAATTATAAAAGACCCAATTGACGTAGTCCTGAAAATTAACCACAAGCAAAAGGGCCCGTGCTATGTCCTACCAAGCAGAGTATAAGAAGTCAGTTGAAACACCAGAACTATTCTGGGGTGAAAAAGCCGAAGCGATTGATTGGTTTAAAAAACCTGAAACGGTTCTCAGCCAAGATGAAAATGGCATTTACCGCTGGTTTGCAGATGGCGAAATGAATACAGCTTATCTGGCGTTGGACCACCATGTAGAAAATGGCCGTGCAGATCAGGACGCGCTCATCTTTGATTCTCCCGTTACGGATACCAAAAAGCGTTATACCTACCAAGAGCTGCGTGATGAAGTTGCAAAGTTTGCCGGCGTGTTAAAGGCGCAAGGTGTAGAGAAAGGTGATCGTGTCGTTATCTACATGCCTATGATTCCAGAAGCGGTTATCGCTATGTTAGGCGTAGCACGTTTAGGCGCAATCCATTCCGTTGTGTTTGGCGGTTTTGCCCCGCATGAATTGGCTGTTCGTATTGATGATGCAGAGCCTAAAGTTGTGGTTACTGCATCATGCGGTATCGAAATAGCAAAAGTACTGCCGTATAAGCCCATGCTTGATGAAGCAATCCAAAAGTCCGCACACCAACCGAGCAGTTGCATCGTATTCCAACGTCCGCAAGTCAAAGCCGAACTGATTGAAGGGCGTGATGTAGATTGGGTTGAAGCTATGTCAAAAGCGGAACCTGCCGATTGTGTGGCGGTCAAAGGAACTGATCCCCTTTATATTCTCTACACATCTGGTACGACAGGCAAACCTAAAGGGGTTGTTCGTGATAATGGCGGTCATGCAGTTGCACTAAAATACAGCATGAAAGCAATCTACAACATGGAGCCCGGCGAAGTTTTCTGGGCTGCCTCTGATGTAGGTTGGGTTGTCGGTCACTCCTATATTGTTTACGCGCCGTTGCTGGCGGGTTGTACTACGGTTGTTTACGAAGGTAAGCCGATTAAAACACCGGATGCGGGTGCATTCTGGCGTGTTTGTGAAGAGTATAAAGTCAAAGCGCTATTTGCAGCACCAACGGCTTTTCGCGCGATTCGCAAAGAAGACCCCGACTCAGAATTACTCAAGCCTTATGATCTTTCAGCATTACAAACTATTTTTATGGCAGGTGAGCGCCTTGATCCGCCCACCTACCATTGGACAAAAGATACGGTCGGTAAGCCGGTTATTGATCACTGGTGGCAAACTGAAACGGGTTGGGCTATTTGCGGTAACCTGACGGGCATCGAAATGTTAGAGCCTAAGCCGGGTTCTTCAACGGTACCTATGCCAGGCTTCAATGTGCAAATTCTTGATTCTGAAGGCAATGAGCTTGCAGCCGGTGAGCAGGGTAATATCGCGATGAAATTGCCATTACCACCAAGTTGTTTGCCAACGGTGTGGGGTGATCATGAGCGTTTTCGGACAGGCTATTTGACGGAGTTCCCAGGTTATTACTCAACAGGTGATGGTGGATATAAAGATGAAGAGGGCTATGTCTTCATCATGGGCCGCACCGATGATGTCATCAACGTTGCTGGGCACCGTCTATCAACGGGCGAGATGGAAGAGATTGTTGCTGGACATCCAGCAGTGGCCGAGTGCTGTGTAATTGGCGTTAATGACCCACTTAAAGGCCAGCAACCGGTAGGCTTTGTGCTTATCAAAAATGGTGTTGAGGTAGACGAGTCAGAGCTTGAGACCGAATTAGTGGCCATGGTGCGTAAAGAGATTGGCGCTGTTGCTTGCTTTAGAAAAGCAGTGGTTGTGCAGCGTTTACCGAAAACGCGTTCTGGCAAGATTCTGCGTAAGTTGCTACGTCAGATAGCGGATGGTCATGAGTACTCAGTACCTTCTACTATTGATGATCCAGCCAGCTTACCGGAAATAGAGGAGATAATGGATCGTCATGGCCTCGTGACGACACCATAAATACCTCACCCTGAAAACCCTTAGTAGTAGTTTAGGCAGCCGAGGTGGCTGCCTTTTTTCTTTCTGTTAATGTCTGTCTTGTTTTGTACATTCATGTATTTTTAGCCTGACATATATCAGACACTTTTCATGATTAATTTTTTATAAATTGTTAATTTTAAATAATAATTTTTTATAGGCTTGTTTCCTGCATTCTATTATCCAGCGCTTATCTATCTGCGCAAACCTTAAAACAAAAACAAAAACTGAGGTGGATTTCTGATGCAATTCTCAAAACCATGGATATATATGGGTGTGCCCATTACCGGTGCTTTACTTATATTGGGTGGCTGTAATAACAGTAAAAACAGCAATACCAACCCTCCTGCAACCATACCGCTCAAGCTGGGTGAGGTGATCTCCAACAGTTACGATGGCGTAACTGATGGGCTCTTGGCTGCGTTGGGTCTGACCGGTATTCAAGGCTCTGGCCCCAGCTATGCTGATCCGATGAACCCAACAAAGGAAGAACTACGCCGCCATACGTTGTATCTCAACTATACGGCGTTGGTTGATAAGACCGATGCCGGAGGATTTGGGCGTATTTATGGCCCTATGGATGATACTACCTTTGCTGGAAAGGAATATTTAGCTTTTGTTGGTGAAGGGCTTAATCGCGCAACGTTAATGGTGCAAATCCCTGATAGTTTCAACCCCAAAGCACCTTGTATTGTAGCTGCGGCTTCTTCAGGTTCACGTGGCGTTTATGGTGCAGTGGCAACTTCTGGAAGTTGGGGGTTAGAAAAAGGCTGTGCTATTGCCTATACCGATGCTAATAAAGGGACGGGGGCTGTTGATCTGAGCCAGAAAAAAGGCTTTGGTTTGCAAATGGAACCGCTTGGTTTGAATAGTGAAGCGGAATTGAGCTTTCGTGTGCCAACACAATCTAATGTGACCAGCCCTAGTGAGGAATATGCCGGTGTGACTTTGCCCACTGCTGTACAGCTAGAGGAGTTTATTGCAGCGAATCCAAATCGGTATGCGTTTAAACATGCGCATTCCCAGAAGAACATAGAAAAGGATTGGGGGCTTCATACATTACAGGCAATTAAGTTTGCGTTTCAGCAACTTAATGAAACTTACGCCGAAACGATCACACCAGATAATACGCTTGTAATCGCTGCCAGCGTATCGAATGGCGGTGCAGCCGCTATTAGGGCCGCAGAGCAGGATAGCGAGTCTTTGATTGATGCTGTTGTCGTAGGTGAACCTAATATCAACCCTAAGCCTGCTACTGAGCCTTTTAGTATTAAAATGGGCGACTCTGTTGTGATGGATCACAGTAAACCAGCCTATGAGTACTTTGCATTGGCAGAGCTATACGCTGCTTGTGCAAGTAAGGCACCGGAGAATGCTGGAGCGCTCTTTGCTGAACTTCGTGGTAGCGTTGAACCTCGTTGTGATGCACTCGTTGCTGCGGGGTTATTGACCGATGGCACCTACGAAGAGGAGGGCACACAAGCCCAAGCCAAACTTAATGCAGCAGGCTTTCTGCCAGAATCAAACAAACTACTGGTCGGTTATGCAGGCATCGATCTGTTCCAGTCATTACTGGCTACCTATGGTAATGCCTATACGAGAAGCTCTGTTGTCGATAGCTTATGTCATGTCAGCATGGCTCACGTACCAACGGGGACGCTTACACCGGGGATTAATGATACAGTGGCAACACTATCTGCGACCAGTAATGGTATTCCCAGAACCTCCAATATCTATCTAATAAAAGATGACGCAATGGGAGGGCCTACGCTTCAAATACTCGCTAGCTCAAACAATGGAACCGCAGACTACAACGCTGAAGGCGCGCTGTGTTGGTATGACCTCTATATGAACGCCGCAAATCCACTACATGTACGTTTGAAACAAGGTATAGAGGAAGTTAAGGCAAACGGTGATCTGCAAGGTAAGCCAACCATTATTGTTCATGGACGCAGCGATGCGCTCATACCGGTGAATCACTCATCTCGCCCATACTATGTGCTCAATCAGCAAAAAGAGGGAGCTGATAGCAAGCTTCGTTATTATGAGGTAAAAAACTCTCAACATTTGGATTCATTGAACCAACTCTATGCAAGCGTAGGAATGAACTATGTACCGATCGATTACTACTTTAAGCAAGCCATGGATCTGATGTATGAGCATCTGACTAATGGTACGATTTTACCCCCCAGCCAAGTCGTCAATGCACACGCACCCGTAGGTAACTTACAGCAAGCCGATCTGCCTGATATTAACGTAATGGCACTCGATCTCATTACGATAGAGGATGGCAACTTAGTCGTGCCGGAATAAAGCGATTTAAAAAGCCAAGGATGGCATTGGGTGCCGGCGCTCGCAAAGTTATCATTTGGGTCAGGAGGGAACTTTCAGTCATCGAGGCGCAAGAAAAGCTCGATACTAAAGGCTAAGGGATGTTAGCCTAAGCCCTAAACTCCATTGGATGGAAACACTATGAAGTTCAAAGCTATTACCACCATACTCCTGTTTGCATCTTTACATGCTCAGGCAGAGATCTACAAATGGACAGATGCCAACGGGCGTGTTCACTACAGTGATCGTAAACCTGCAACAACGGCTGCAGAAACATTCAAAGTTAATACCTCCACCCAAACAGGCGTTAAGCTTGAGAGATCAAGCAATGCGTATGCAGTTTCATCAGCGTCTAACCCTAAAGCGGCCCCTAATGAAAAAGTCGTCATGTACTCTACTTCGTGGTGTGGTTACTGCAAAAAAGCCCGTGCGTACTTTAAAAAGAACAATATCGCTTTTGTTGAGTACGATATTGAAAAAGACGCTCGTGCAAAATCCCAGTATGACAAGCTTAATGGCAAGGGTGTTCCCGTTATCCTAGTGGGTGATAAACGAATGAATGGCTTTAACGAGTCAGGATTTGAGCGGATCTATCAGAATAAATCTTAACCCTATTCTTGCGTAGGGACTGAGCATGTAGCGCACCCAATAGGAGAGGCTCGAATTCTCGTTATCGAGAAAGAAGGCAGTGTCTAATCGGCAAAAATCATTTAGGAAGAAAAATGTGTAATTTACGAACACTTTGTTGCAACCTTGCTATCACATTGAGTTTAACGACAACGGGCGCCTGGGCAGAGACTAATACCATGGAAGAAAAATTACAGGCTGCGTATGCATCAGGTGAATTATCGGGTCTGCATAGTGTTTTAGTTATGCGGGATGGCAAAGTACTCAGTGAAGCCTATTTTACGGGTGAAGATCAACGCTGGGGCGATCCACTAGGTGAAGTAAAACATGGCCCTGATACGTTGCATGATTTACGTTCCGTCACTAAGAGTGTTGTAGGCCTGTTGTACGGTATTGCCCTTGCTGAAGGGGTCGTTCCTTCGATAGATGAGCCATTACTTGCACAGTTTCCAGAGTATCCGGACCTTTCTGAAAACCCAGATAGACGCGCGATCTTAATTCGTCATGTTTTGTCGATGAAAATGGGTACGCAGTGGAATGAAGACTTACCCTATAGCGATCCAAAGAATAGCGAGATAGCAATGGAAATGGCTAAGGATCGCTATCGCTTTGTATTAGATCGCCCCATGGTTAATGTGCCTGGTGACTGGTGGACCTATAATGGCGGCGCAACCGCGATTATAGGTCGCTTAATATCGAAGGGTGCGGGAATGCCTTTGGATGAATATGCAAATCAGAAGCTGTTTAAACCTTTGGGTATTAGCCGTTATGAATGGGTCGGTGGACGGGATGGAGAACCCTCTGCCGCTTCAGGCTTACGGCTAACGACCCATGATTTAGCAAAAATTGGACAGCTTGTAGCGAATAAAGGGCTATTCAATGGGCAGCAAGTTGCACCAGCAAGCTGGATTGATGCAATGCTAACGCCTAGCGCTACATTAGATGGCTTGCGCTATGGCTTTCAGTGGTGGCTAGCTCCCGACAACTTACCACCGACTTGGGTAGCTGGATTCGGCAATGGCGGACAACGTCTGACGATTGCTCCTCAGAGTCGTACCGTTGTCGTCAGCTTTGCAGGACGCTACAACGAGCATGATGCATGGAAATTACCGTTAAAAGTTATTCTGGAATTTGTAAATCCATTTCTTAAGGCTGAAAAAGAAAGCAGTCAATAGCACGGGTCTATTGCCTCCATAAAGATAAACGATTTTCTTAGTTTGCAGGTTCGATCAATACTCGTTTGTACCAGCCAATAGGCTTAACTAACAGCGAAACAACCGATCAGGAGATAACCATGTCAAACAACAAATGCCCTGTCATGCATGGCGGTGCGACAGAGATAGGGATGTCAAATATGGAGTGGTGGCCTAAGACCCTCAATTTAGACATCCTGCATCAACATGACCGTAAAACTAACCCACTGGGGGAAGATTTCAACTATCAAGAAGCGGTTAAAACCCTCGATTTCGAAGCACTTAAGGCAGATCTCACTGCGTTGATGACAGACAGCCAAGAGTGGTGGCCAGCCGACTGGGGGCATTATGGCGGCTTGATGATTCGTATGTCTTGGCATGCGGCAGGTACCTATCGCATTGCTGATGGTCGAGGTGGTGCAGGCTCCGGCAGCCAACGTTTCGCTCCCCTAAATTCATGGCCGGATAACGGCAATTTAGATAAAGCGCGTCGTTTGCTTTGGCCAATCAAGCGAAAGTACGGCAATAAGCTGAGCTGGGCTGACTTGATTGCTTATGCAGGAACTATCGCTTATGAGTCGATGGGGCTAAAAACCTACGGTTTTGCCTTTGGTCGAGAAGATATCTGGCACCCTGAAAAGGACACCTATTGGGGGTCTGAAAAAGAGTGGCTAGCACCGAGTGACAGCGAAGGGAGTCGTTACTCAGGCGAGCGTGATCTAGAAAACCCACTTGCTGCAGTGATGATGGGGCTGATATACGTCAACCCAGAAGGGGTGGATGGTAAGCCCGATCCACTCAAAACTGCTCATGATGTACGTGTAACCTTTGCACGTATGGCAATGGATGATGAAGAAACCGTGGCGCTGACAGCAGGCGGCCATACCGTTGGTAAAGCGCATGGTAATGGTGATGCTGCGTTATTAGGTGCTGAACCAGAAGGTGCCGAAATAGAGGATCAAGGTTTTGGCTGGCTCAACAAAACCAAACGAGGTATCGGTCGGGATACCGTCACCAGTGGTATTGAGGGCGCATGGACAACCCATCCGACGCAGTGGGACAACGGCTACTTTCAGTTGCTGTTGAATTATGAGTGGGAGCTTAAAAAGAGCCCAGCAGGTGCATGGCAATGGGAACCTATTGATATTAAGGATGAAGATAAGCCGGTTGATGTCGAAGACCCGAATATTCGCCATAATCCGATCATGACCGATGCCGATATGGCGATGAAAGTGGACCCGGAATATCGCAAGATTTCTGAACGCTTTTATAAAGACCCAGCCTACTTTTCTGAAGTCTTTGCCCGTGCATGGTTCAAATTAACCCATCGTGATATGGGGCCAAAAGCACGCTATATAGGCCCTGATGTGCCACCGGAGTCACTGATTTGGCAAGACCCTGTTCCTGCAGGTAACGACCAATACGATGTAGAGGCAGTAAAAGCGCAGATTACTGCCAGTGACTTAAGCATCAGTGATCGAATAGCCACAGCGTGGGACAGTGCACGAACGTTCCGTGGCTCAGATAAACGCGGTGGCGCTAATGGTGCTCGTATTCGCTTAGCGCCACAAAAAGATTGGCAAGGTAACGAACCTGAACGACTCAGCAGAGTGCTAACGGTGCTTGAGCCAATAGCAGCACAAAACGGCGTTAGTATAGCGGATATTATTGTCCTTGCGGGTAATGTCGCTATAGAACAGGCAGCGAAGGCCGCAGGCTTTGATATCACGGTGCCGTTTGCCCCCGGGCGTGGCGATGCAACGGATGAAATGACTGATGCCGAATCCTTTGAGGTGCTAGAACCGGTTGCTGATGGCTACCGTAACTGGTTGAAAAAAGACTATGTTGTCAGCGCCGAAGAGCTACTGTTAGATCGTACTCAATTACTAGGACTTACAGCACCCGAAATGACTGCTTTAGTCGGAGGCATGCGTGTACTTGGTTGTAACTATGGAGGCAGTAAGCACGGAGTCTTTACGAAGCGGGAGGGCGCGTTAACAAATGACTTCTTTGTGAACCTAACGGACATGGCGTATACATGGAAACCTGCAGGCAAGAACCTCTATGAGATTCTTGATCGCAAAACCAATCAGGTGATATGGACAGCAACGCGAGTTGACCTAATTTTTGGTTCTAACTCAGTACTGCGGGCTTATGCCGAGTTATATGCCCAAGATGATAGTAGAGAGAAGTTTGTACATGACTTTGTTGCCGCATGGAATAAGGTGATGAACGCAGACCGTTTTGATCTAGTCTAATATGTATGCCCTCATGCTGTGCCTGTATTGCAGTATGGGGGCTTCTACTTTTATACACGACCTTATTTTGAGCCCGCAATTACTGGAATCATTTTCTTAAATATCAGCTTAGAGGCCAAAAAAAACTATGGTACTGTTGTATCGTTAGTCTCTCATGCATGAAGATGCTTATTTATTGACGATGATAGATACGATAGAACCCCTGCTTGATAAAATTAAAACTCTCGAATCTCGCATTCTGGAGTTAGAGTTTCATGAAAAGCAACTAGAGCTTGTAATTGCCTCTACTGCAGTCGGTATATGGGACTGGCAAGTACAAACGGGCGCACTTGTTGTCAATGAACGCTGGGCAAATATTATAGGATACACCCTTGAAGAGTTAGGCGAGGTGAGTATAGACACCTGGATGGAACATGCTCACTCTGAAGATCTTAAAGAGTCCAATCGCTTGTTAGAAAAGCACTGGGCCGGTAAAACCGAATACTATATTTTCGAAACCCGCATGAAACATAAATGTGGCCGCTGGGTATGGGTTTATGACACTGGAAAAGTGATAGAGTGGGAAAGTGAAGGTGTGCCAAGCAGAATGATAGGCACACATTTAGACATTTCAGACAAAAAAGAGTACATCGCCAAGCTGGATGCTGCCAACAAGAAGCTTATGGAGTTTAGCTATCTTGATTCGCTTACCCAAATACCTAACCGGCGTGCTTACGAAGAACGCTTTCTGAGTCTTGTAGATTGTGCTAAGCGCTCTCAAAATATCGTTTCATTACTAATCATCGATGTAGACCATTTTAAAGACTATAACGATCATTACGGCCATGAAAAGGGTGATGATGCACTGTTTAAAGTTGCTCAAGCAATAAAAAGTGTACTACCCCGAAAGACAGATTTTGTCGCCCGTTATGGCGGTGAAGAGATCGCAGTGCTTTTGCCCTTCACTTCCCTTGAGGGAGCAAAAATTACGGCTGAGAAGATTATCCAGCGTATTATGGATGAACGCATTGAGCATGTGTATTCTCAGCATGGCGGTATTCTTACGGTCAGTATCGGCGTGGCCTCAACCAGCACGGAGTTTAATGACCTGTTTGACCATGCGGATACGGCACTTTATATGGCTAAAAACAATGGACGTAACCGTGTTGAGGTTTACTCGCTAAACAACCGGTAGGTGCCCCGTTTTTACCCAAATAATGGTTTCTTCTTTCACAAAAGGGTAGTGCTCACTCATGTGGGGGCTACGTAGCCAAGTCAGTGTAGGGTAGTCTCCGTGTTCGTCTCTAAAGGTGCCCGATAACACTAGAATTTCTTCTCCACCAACATGTCGATGAGGCACGAAACGCTCATTCTCTGGCCATCTAACCAATGCGGTATGCTCACCTTCGAAACTATGCAAAGGCATCACTTCTAATCCGCCTTGCCCTGGTAACCAAGGCGTCGATTGAGTGTCTACTCTGACTGTTTGATCATCACCTTGGGGGAACTGATCTAGTTTTACGAACAACGTACATCCATTCTCACTAAAAGGGGCATGACTACTACCAGGAGGGTTGCGAATATAAGTGCCAGCGGGGTAGTCACCGGTTTCATCCGAAAAGACACCTTCAAGAACGAGTATTTCTTCACCAAAAGGGTGAGGGTGGCGGGCAAAACGTGAACCCGCTGCATACCTAACAATACTCGTGGCATGTCCGGATTCTTTATCCTCCCTAGCAAGAGGTTTTCGCTCAACTCCTTTTGCAGGGCTGGGTAGCCAATCCATCTCATGGGTATTGATGATGACGTGTTTTGAAAAGTCCATGTTCAGCATAATAGGCTACCTTGTATGGGTTTAAGACACTCTACTCATTTGATTAGCGTATTTAAAGCTCTAGGTAACGTGCTTGGATCATTTAACAGGGTTTTAGCTAGCTCTATAAAACCGTAGCCCCCTTGTTTGCGGGTAATGTAGTTTGGGGTATGTTCCATTTGTTCTACAAAACGTGAAATATTGGATACGCCTACCGAAACTGGGAAGTGTTCAAACATTGACTCATCATTGGGGGAATCACCAATAAAGATGCATTGCTCTAGAGATAAATCAGGATATGTGCTCTCTAACCAAGCTTTGGCTGTATCGGCTTTACTATAACTACCAATCCAAGCGTTAATATGTATTGAGCTAAGTTTTGCAGACACTCCTTGCTCCAGCAACCATTGCGTTGCTGCTTGAGCTATCGATCGCTCAACCTGGACCTGTTGACCGATATCAAAGGCAATGTCTGTCAGTCTGAACGGTTGGTCTTGGGTATACCTAATATCAGGGAAGCTACGTTTAAGCGTCTCACCGAGGAAGTGAAGACGTTCGACATTTTGCTCTCTATCAATAAGCGTTTCTCGAAAGTGTCGAGTGACAAGACCAGAGGCGTCTCGTGTCATCCAAAAACTGCCATTCTCACCAATCACAAAATCTACTGGCCAAGTACGTACTATGCAATCGCACCATCCCGCACAGGCTCCCGTAACTGGCACAACTATAACACCTGCATCTTTAAGTTGTTGAAGGGCGACAAAGGTTTCCACAGGGAGCTTGCCTTCCCATGTCAGTGTGTCATCAACATCAGTAAAGAGCACCTTGATTGGTCTCTCGAATTGATCGGGTAATGGCAAAAGTTGTTTGCGCATAGTGGCAAAATTTATCATCAAATATCTATCCTTAACATGATAGGCTGGTGGTCTGAAGCGTCTGTTTGTGTATTAATGTGCATGGACTTCAGACAGTGCTCAAATCCGCACGTGATGAAAAAATAATCACGGCAATGTGGGCCTTGTGGCCACTGTTGGCGATCAAAGCAGCCGCACGTTGGTGTTCGAGTATCATTTGAGCAGTTCAAATGTTGCCAGCAATCCACCCAATCTGCTGTGGATATAAAATCCCGATACTCCCCAGAGTCTGACGCTAGATTTAAGTCCCCACAGAGTATTGTGGTATTAGTAGAAGGGGCTGGGGCATAGCAACCAAAGGTATCTATGGCATTAGTAGATAGAGATCGTGCAATGGCTCGTTGGTTGAGAGCGCTGAGATAACCTAACTGCAGTTGGCGCTCTGCAGGATTGTGGTAAGCCAAATGGGTATTAATGATACGAAGAAAACCACGATCGACGCGAATCAGTGTTTCTATGGCGGTTCTTGGCATTTGCCATAGCCCTTGAGCCGGTGGCCAAGGTAATGTGTGAAGGTGATAGTCTTCCAAAAGCGGTTGCTTCACCAGAGTGAGATTCCCAAACTCCTTTCTGTGCCTGCCATTCTGGCGCCAGCTTATAGCCGCAGACCAAACCGCTTCATAATCTGGGAACGCCTCTTGTAGTACCGATAGTTGGTCAATATTCCCCATATCTGGGAAGCATCTCGATAACTCCTGTAAGCAGATAACATCAAGCTGCTCGTATTGTTTAATTTCATCAATTATTCGTTGTGAGTTATAGACTCCGTCGCAGCCTTTTGTTGCCTGTATATTCCAGCTCAAAATATTCATATTATTTAACTCCAGCCCGCATAAAAGACTGTACAAACTGACGTTGGAAAACCAAAAAAACGATCAGCAAGGGAGCAACGGATATGAGCGTACCTGCAGATATAACCGACCAATCTACGCCGGACTCTGGGGCACCAAAAATAGCCATTCCAACGGTGAGAGGGCGGCTATTTTCGGTATTTGTAGCTACAAGCGGCCAGAGAAAGTTATTCCAATGATAACTAATCGATACCAAAGAAAAGGCTAAGTACGTCGGTTTAGCAAGAGGGACATAGACTTTCCAAATAATTTGAAGGTTAGAACACCCTTCTATTCTTGCTGCATCTTCAAGCTCTTGCGGTATCGTTTTGAATGTTTGACGGAGTAAGAAAATACCAAAAGCACTAGCCAAATAGGGTAAACCGACCCCAATGTAAGTGTCTATGGCTTGCAGCGATGCAAGCGTTTGGTAGTTTTCGACAATCAGTATTTCAGGGACAATCATCAGCTGCATCAGAATTAACGCGAACACCAGACCTCGTCCCCGAAAACGGATTCTAGCCAAAGCATAGCCAGCTAAGGTGCAAAGCACTAATTGAAAGATCAATATCAACAGTGTGATAGCCACGGTATTTAGCATATAGCTAACAAAAGGAGCTTGTTCCCATGCGGCATGAAAATTTTCCATAGAGAGTGGGGCGCTCAAGGCGAATCGGGTGGCATATTCAGGGGGATGAATAGCAGCCCAGAGTGCATAAATCAGAGGGAAGATCCAAAAAATCCCAAGCAGCCAAGCAAATAGTGTAGAGAGGCCACTCGCTGTATGATTAAGAAGAGGAGTAACTTTAGTAAACATGATCAATCTCAACGGTAGTGAACGCGACGTTCGATCACGCCAAATTGGAGTGCGGCAAGTGCAATCAATATGATTAATAGGACTACGGTTAATACGGCGGCATAAGCTGTATCAAAAAAGCTAAAAGCGTTCTCATAGATGTAGTAGAGCAGCAGATTACTCGCGTTATTGGGGCCGCCTTTGGTAAGAATAAAAAGGTGATCTACCAGTTTGAATGCGTTTAAAAAAGCATTTACTAATACGAATAACGTGGTTGGCATGAGCAAAGGTAAGGTGATTCTACGCAAGTTAGTCCAACGGCTCGCGCCTTCGATGGAAGCGGCTTGGTAAAGGTCAGGGCTTATTGCCTGAAGGGCTGCAAGGTAAAAAATCATGAAAAAACCCGCTTCTTTCCAAATGGTCATGAGCATCAAGCTATATAAGCTGAGATCTGGATCCCCCAGCCAATTATAGCCACGGTGGCCGAACCAACTGAGTAACTCATTGAAGAGACCAATTTCGGGTGAATAGAAAAATAACCAAATGTTGGCAACAGAGATCATAGGTAGGATGGTTGGTGTAAAGTACGCAAGCCGGAGTATGCTTTTACCGCGGATCTTGCTATTGACCCAGAGCGCCATACCTAGTGCCAAAAACATTGATACGGGCACAGTAATAGCGGCGTACCAAAGGCTATTAGATAACACCTGCCAAAACACATCATCCTCATAAAGATAACGATAATTCTCCCATGTAAAACCCGTATTATTTTGCATACCGGAGGATGTAAAACTCCGCCAGATCGTGGTAACCATAGGAATATGGGTAAAGGCCGCCAGTAATGAAAGCGCAGGTAGAAGTAGCAGCCAAGCATATATTTGTTGGTTTCGACTCATGGTGATTAACCAATAACTCTCGATGACAGACTAGAGAATAGGCGCCGCAAACGACGCCTATTTCCATGGGCTTAAATTACTTGTAACGTTTCAGAATGCGATCAGCTTGTTTCTGAGCGGACTTCAAAGCCTCTTCAGCAGATTGCTGATTAGTCAGGGTTGACTGAATAGCATCGTCCAGCAGTTTACGAACACGGCCAGCTTGATGAGTAGCAAGCTCCGCTGTCGCATGCTCGAGTTGATCGCGAGCAACCGCAGCAGGTGGGAAGCTTTTTACATAGTTTTTCAGAGCTTCTGTATTATAAGAAGCAGGACTTACGCCCATGTAGCCGGTTTCTATACTCCATTTCGCGGCTTGTTCTGGGGCAGTCATGAACTTCACTAATTTCAATGCCGCTTGGCGCTCTTCTGGCGTAGATTTTTTGAACAGGTAGAAGTTACCGCCCCCTGTTGGTGAACCCATCTCTGTGTTCGCAGGAAGCATGGATACACCAAAATCAAACGTAGCATTTTTCTTAACGCTAGTTAGGTTACCGGTTGAGTGCCACATAATGGCTGTTTTCTGCTCAAGGAAATTCTGACGCAGCGTACCCCATTCAATCGTGCCCTCAGGCATAATTTTGTGTTCTGAGCCCAATGACTTCCAAAATGCTAAGGCTTCTATCACTTCGGGCTTATCAAAATAGGTTTCAGTTCCTGCTTGGTTCATCAGCACTTGGCTGTTTTGTTTGGCTAATGCACCAAACATCCAGTAGGGGTAACCCGTCGATGGGATCATTGCCCCCCATTGGGTTGTTTGGCCATTTGCATCGTGCTTAGTTAGCTTTTTACCCATACTAACTAACTCTGCCCATGTAGCTGGCGCATGGTCAGGATTGAGGCCTGCTTCGCGAAACATATCCTTGTTGTAATACATCACAATCGTAGAGCGCTGGAATGGCACGCCCCATGTTTTGCCATTGACTTGGCCATTTTTCATAAGTGCAGGATAAAAGCTTTGTAACCAAGCTTTGTCTTCGGCACTTGTTATCACTTCATCGAATGGAATAATCGCATCAAGATCCATCAATTCATGGACATCGATTGAGAACATAACTGATAGTTGTGCTGGTTGCCCACTTTGTAACGCAGCTAATGCTTTTACGCGTGCATCGTTATAGTTACCTGCATAAATGGCCGTGACATCAATATCGGGGTTTTGTGTTTCAAAGTCGGCAATAATAGCGTCAACCACTTTGGTAAGCGCCCCGCCCACAGCAACGGGGTAGTACATGGTTAATTCGGTTTTTGCCTGTGCAACACTGGATACTGCCGTTGCTAGTACGGCTGCCAACAAACGCTTTTTGCCACAATTAAACATAAGAAAATTCCTTCGGTTGGTAGGTTTGAGGATCTCTTGGTCGAGCTTCTAGTGCGACAGCCAGATGCGGATTCTCCACACGCAGGCCGGTTATTAATGAAAAATGATGCTCATGCTGAGGTTTCCAGCCGATATTGAGTGGGTGCTTTTCGGGTAGTAGATGATGCCCCGGTAGACTCAGTAGCAATGATTGCCCCCGGTAATCTACGGTAATCAAGGTATCCGCACCCTGATAATCACAAAGTACGACATGGGCATTAGGGGTGCTCGTTGCTTGCTGTTGTAGATGAATATGCTCCGGGCGAATGCCTACGCTGATATGCTCTTTATGTATGAGGTTCATCGGTGGGTGGCCGATAAAGTTGGCAACAAATTGACTGGCCGGCTCGTTATAAAGCGCTTTGGGCGTGCCTATCTGCTCAATCTGGCCTGCATTAAGTAGCAATATCCTATCCGCCATACTCATGGCCTCTACTTGATCATGGGTGACGTAGAGCACGGTTAAACCTAGCTGCTTCTGTAAAGCGCGAATCTCTGTTCGCATCTCGTTGCGTAGTTTTGCATCAAGATTAGAGAGTGGTTCATCCATCAGACAAAGTGGGGCTTGGGAGACAATGGCTCTCGCCAGTGCGACTCTTTGGCATTGCCCCCCTGAAAGCTGAGAGGGTTTCTTAGTCAACTGATCGCCAAGTCCTACCAGATCAACCGCGTGAGATAGGCGTTTACGTTGTTCAGCGACTGCAACGTTACGGGCCTTTAAACCAAATAGAATATTTTCCCGTACCGAAAGATGAGGAAAAAGAGCATAGGATTGAAACACCATAGATAGCTGACGCTTTCCCGGACTAACGTGCGTAATCTCTTTTTTGTTTAAAAAGATCTGCCCCTTTGTTGGGGTTTCTAGCCCTGCGATCATTTTCAGTGTGGTTGATTTTCCGCAGCCTGATGGGCCAAGCAGCGCAATAAACTCACCTTGTTGGACATCAAAATTGACATCATCTACGACATAATCGTTAGCAAATTGCTTAGATAAACCCTGAATAGTTAAAAAACTCATGATAGTGCTCCCGTTAAGCACTCAATGACATCAATCGAAGAGGCTTCACAAATAGGGCGCAGGTCATCAGGGATATGGTCAATATAGAAGCTATCAATATCGCTGAGCATGGCGGTTTTAATAGGTGCGCTACGCAGATATTTGCTTTTATCTGCAACCAGAATACGATGCTCACTGTTATCCATAATGGCTGATGAAATATGTGACTCTTCTGGAGAAAAATCCAGAAGCGCACCATTTTCTGCTAAGCCACCGACGCCAAAAATCCCGAAATTCACTTGGAACTTGCGCAGAAATCGCGTGGCGTCCTCTCCCATCAAATCCTGATCAGAAGGGCGCAGCTTTCCGCCGCATAAGTAGGTTTCTATATTGGCATTTTGGCAAAGGGTGATAGCCGCATTGAGATTATTCGTTACCACTGTTAAGTGATTGTGACCAAGTAGCGCCCGTGCAATTTCTTGAGGTGTTGTGCCAATCCCTAAAAAGAGACTTGAACCTTCAGGAATGTTGGCCGCTACTTTTTGAGCAATCGCTTGTTTGGCTTTCAGGTTGATAATTTGCCGGTTATTAAACGACAGGTTGTGGCTTTGTACTGGAAGTGTGATACCACCATGTACACGCTTAACCAAGCCTAAATCACTCAGGTCATTCAGGTCTTTTCGAATCGTTTGTATAGAAACGTCAAATAGATCGGTGATAACGGCACTTGATAATGTACCGCCTTCATCCCGAAGCCGCTGAAGAATTATTTCCTGCCGTTCTGAAAGTTGCATCATGCCCGAACTCATTACTCAATTCATTTCGAACGAAATTATTTATCTTTCGTATGAAGATTGAGTGACGGCAAGATGACAACATGATGACGAATTAATTTTTTGACAAAAGCCTAGAAGACCTTCAGGCGTTCTATGAATGCTAAACCAAGTGGATGGGGTGTAGGGTTAGTTACAATCGACAAACGCCGGTTAAGATTGAGCGGCGAACGAAGGTGTGTAAGCTGGCCCGCGTCTAACTCTTCTTGAATTGCCATGTGGGATAAACAGCCGATCCCTAAACCTGCGCGCACTGACTGTTTAATGGCCTCTTGGCGGTTGAGCGATAAGTGGCTTTGTATATGGCCTCCCGCTTGCTGAAGTGCTTGGTCGAATACATTTCGGGTGCCTGAACCTGTTTCTCTGAGGATCCACCGATAGTGGGGTATCTCCTCTATTGCGATAAATCCGGCATGGGAAAGAGGGTGGTCTGGATGGCAAAAAAGGGACAATTGATCCTCTATCCACGGCGTAATAGTTAATGAAGTGGCGGATGCGGGGCCTTCAATCAACCCCACATGTGCCTGACCTTTCTCCAGCTGGCTGATTACTGTTTGTGTATTGGCGATCTGAATATCAGGGATAACCGCAGGGTAATCCTGCAAGAAGTCAGCAATCAGTTTAGGCAGTAAGTAACACGCGATGGTAACGCTGGCCGCGATTCGCAGTGTTCCCTGATATTGATCGCTGCTGGGGTTTTCAATCTGTTGAAGTACTCCCAAAAGTTGCCGGACTTTAGGTAATAAATCTAACCCCGCATCTGTGATTTGTAACTCACGGCCTACACGCATAAACAAAGGGCAATTGAGTGTTTGCTCTAACTCTTTAAGGGATTGGCTGGCAGCCGATTGGCTTAGCGCCTGTTCATCTGCTGCCAATGTGAGCCGTTGAAGGCGAGCGGTGGCTTCAAACACCTTTAGTTGGCGGATAGAGAGACTCATAGTTTAATTTATCTAATCAATTATATTAAATATATCCATTATACTTATAAATAAAATAAGCGGAAGATCTCAACCTATTCAGTCACCCAGTGTTGAGGAAACGTTATGCCACGCTTATTACTACTTGTCGGTATTGCTATGATGGCGATGCAACTTGCATCGCTACCTTGGTTTGCGCAGATAGGTTTAAGTGCATTGGTGCTGGCTATTTTACTAGGCATTATGGCAGGTCATATCTGGCAATCGACACCGGATGTTTTGGGTCAAAAGGCAACGCGATTCTGCCAACAGCGCTGCTTGCGATTTGGGATTATTCTGTTTGGTTTAAGTTTGAGCTTTCAGCAGATTGCGGCGGTTGGCTGGCAAGCGGTGATATTAAATGTCTGCATCATCAGCATGATTATCATAATGGGTCTGTGGGTCGGCATTCGTTGGCTGGGTTTACCACGGGATGTGGTGATACTGATCTCAGCTGGTAGTGCGATTTGCGGTGCTGCCGCTATCCTTGCCACAGATTCTACACTTAAGGCCAAACAGCAACAGGTAACGGTGGCAGTGGCTACGGTAGTGATCTTTGGCACTTTAGCCATGTTCAGTTACCCGTTTATTTTTCCTTACGCCGGCATGAGTGATGCGTTGTTTGGCATCTATATCGGCAGTACAGTGCATGAAGTCGCACAAGCCGTTGCAGCCGGACAGTCCATTAGCCCAGACGCGCTAAACCACGCGGTGATTACTAAGCTGATTCGCGTCATGTTGCTCGCACCTTTTGTATTGATTTTAGGGAGCATACTTACCCGACATAACCAAACGGTTGAGCAGGGAGGGACGACATTCGTAATCCCCTGGTTTGTACTGGGTTTTATCGCGATGGCAGCGATTAACTCACTATGGGAAGTACCTTTGCTACTAAAGCAAAATGCCGCGCTGCTTAGCCAGTTTCTGCTCGCATTAGCGATGGCCGCTCTCGGTATGCAAACCCGCTGGTGTTTGCTTCGAGAAGCCGGTACAAAGCCGATATTGCTGGCGTTGGTGTTGTTTATGATGTTGATCGGCGGAGGTTGGTTTCTTAACAGCTGGATCATCTGAGCGGATAGCAATTGCACGATTGATAGTTAAGTAACTGCTAAACAGAACGTCAGAACATTTGAATTTAACTCAATTAAAAGCCCTTCATAATGGATTGTATCGATAGATCAATACGACAGAATTGATGAGGTGGTACATGAATAATAAAAATGAAACACTGGCACAAACAGGACTCTCAGCACAACAGCTAGAAGCCTACTGGATGCCCTTTACCGGCAACCGGGAATTCAAGCAAAACCCACGTATGATCGTCTCGGCAGAAGGGCATTACTACACAGCCGCTGATGGCAGACAGATCTTTGATGGTTTGTCGGGTCTGTGGACGTGTGGCGCAGGTCATAGTCGCCCCGAAATTGCCGAAGCGGTCAGTAAGCAGGTACGCGAATTAGACTACTCGCCAGCTTTCCAGTTTGGCCACCCTAAAGCCTTTGAGTTGGCTCATCGTATTACCGAGCTGATGCCGGAAGGATTAAACCGGGTATTCTTTGCAGGCTCAGGTTCAGAATCCGTTGATACTGCACTGAAAATCGCCCGTGCTTACTGGCGCAAAAAAGGCCAAGCAAGTAAAACGCGTTTAATAGGTCGCGCTAAAGGCTATCACGGCGTGAACTTTGGTGGCATCAGCGTTGGCGGTATTGGCCCAAACCGCGCCTTGTATGGCTCAGGTATTGATGCTATCCATTTACCCCATACCATGTTGGAAGAGAACCGCTTTGTAAAAGGGATGCCGAAAACGGGGGCTCACTTGGCAGATGAGCTGGAAAGCCTGATTGCGATTCACGATGCCTCAAACATAGCTGCGGTGATTGTCGAGCCAATGGCTGGTTCTGCGGGAGTTATTCCACCCCCACAAGGTTATTTAAAACGTTTACGTGAATTATGCGATAAGCACGATATCTTGTTGATTTTTGACGAAGTAATTACCGCTTTTGGACGTATGGGGGCTAATACGGGTGCCGAAGCGTTCGGTGTAACGCCTGATATGATGACCATGGCTAAACAGCTAACCAATGGTGTTGTACCTATGGGTGCTGTGGTTGCAAAACAAGCGATTTACGACACCTTTATGGAGACGGGCGGCCCTGACTACATGCTCGAACTCCCGCATGGCTACACCTATTCTGCACACCCTGTTGCCTGTGCAGCGGGTTTGGCAGCTCTTGATATTTTGCAAACAGACAAACTAATCGAGCGCGTAAACAGCGTAGCACCTCAGTTTCAGGAGATGCTTCACAGCTTGAAGAATACCCAATATGTGACAGATATTCGCAATTACGGCCTAGCAGGGGCACTCACTATTGAATCAGCACCGGGTGAGCCTGCACTGCGTCCTTATCAAATTGCGATGAAGTGCTGGGAAAAAGGCTTTTACGTACGCTACGGCGGCGACACTATTCAGCTAGGCTTGCCATTTACCGTTGAAATTGACGAGGTTGATCGTCTGATTAACGCTCTAGGCGACTCTATTAACGAGCTAGACTAACCCCCTTGATACAATAAGAATACAGAGGATCTAACATGACAATTATTGGCCATCTGATCGACGGAAAACTACACACCAACGCAACCCGAACCCAAGAGGTGTACAACCCTTCTACAGGGGAGGCGACTAAACAAGTAGCACTCGCCACCGTTGATACTGTCGAGCAGGCAATTGCCGCGGCGCAACGAGCCTTCCCCGCATGGCGTAACACGCCACCGGCTAAGCGTGCCCAAGTGATGTTTCGCTTTAAAGCCTTACTAGAACAGCACGCTGATAAAATTTGTGAATTAATTGGTGAAGAGCACGGCAAGATTCATCATGACGCAATGGGTGAACTGCAACGGGGTATCGAAAACGTTGAATACGCCTGTGGTGTACCACAGCTGCTAAAAGGGGAGCACAGCCGTAATGTAGGCCCCGGTATTGATTCGTGGAGCGAGTTCCAACCTTTAGGAGTGGTAGCCGGTATTACCCCGTTTAACTTCCCGGCGATGGTACCATTGTGGATGTACCCGATGGCGATTGCCTGTGGTAACACCTTTGTGCTCAAACCCTCTGAACGCGATCCAACATCAACGATGTTTATTGCACAGTTACTGCAAGAGGCAGGGCTACCCGATGGTGTAATCAATGTGGTGAATGGTGATAAAGAAGCGGTTGATGTACTGCTGACCCATCCTGATATCAAAGCGGTCAGCTTTGTAGGATCGACACCGATTGCCGAATATATCTACAGCATCGCCAATGCTAATGGCAAGCGTTGTCAGGCGCTGGGCGGCGCTAAAAACCATGCCATTGTGATGCCCGATGCAGATATGGATAACGCGGTAAACCAACTGTTAGGAGCGGCATTTGGCTCTTCAGGCGAACGCTGTATGGCGTTATCGGTGGCTGTCGCTGTCGGTGATCAAGCCGCCGATACGCTAGTAGCAAAACTTAAAGAAGCTATGGCACCACTAAAAGTGGGTGCGTACAGCGACCGCGAAAACGACTTTGGCCCCGTGATCACCCGCGCTCATCAAGAAAAGGTCAGGGGCTTTATCAACAGTGCCGAAGCTGACGGTGCAACAGTGGTGGTTGATGGCCGCAACCCTAACGTAGCGGGTCACGAAGGGGGCTTTTATATCGGCGCTACGCTGATTGATAACGTCACAACTCAGATGCAAAGCTACCAAGAAGAGATTTTTGGCCCTGTGCTGCAAGTGGTACGCGCAAACAGCATGGAAGAAGCGATGCAGATGATCGACAACCATGAATATGGCAATGGCACTTGCATCTTCACTCGCGATGGTGAGGCGGCGCGCTACTTCTCTGACAATATCCAAGTCGGCATGGTCGGCATTAACGTACCACTGCCAGTGCCTGTTTCATATCACAGCTTTGGTGGCTGGAAACGATCACTGTTCGGCGATTTACACGCCTATGGGCCAGACTCGGTACGCTTCTACACCAAGCGTAAAACCATCACCCAACGCTGGCCCTCCAGCGGTGTACGTGAAGGGGTATCCTTCGCGTTCCCAAGTTAAGCACATCGCATATCTTGCTTGTTCTCCGTCAGGACTGCTCCTAAACGCTGATAACAATGCGTGACAAAGAGCGCTTTCCTTCGGCAGGTATCGGATTACACCGAACCTGCCTTTTTTATGCCCATCCAAAAGTACTTCACAGTTGGACAAAACCTGAAACAGGCCTAGAATCAGGTCATTACGTAATACTCAATGGACAAGAGCGCGGATTAGGGTAGTATTTGATATATGCACTAAAGGGAACCCCCTTAAATAAATATCCCCAAAAAATATTATATTTTTTTATTTTAAATTAATAGCTTTTCGCATAATGGCGGTAATGTTTGGGTATGCTCTATAGAGGAAACATGTACGATTACCATGAGGGTATAGTAGCACATCAAATGAGCCTTCTAATGGAATATTCTAGAAGTGTTGCCTTCTTCGATGAAGTGAAGACTTTTGATTACCATAGTAGAGAGGATGCTGAATACTGGATTCATCTCAGTAATATGGCGATAAATGATTCAATCATTAAATGGACTAAGGTTTTTGGTACAGATGACAATGAATTACACTGGAAGAAATCTTCTGACTCAATTGGCTATCAATACCAAGTGCGATCACTGATTAATGGCCTTTTTAAGGGCGGTCGGGTGGAATGGGTAAGCTATCATAAAAGCATGGTGACTTTTAGGAATACATATTCGGCGCATAGGGATATTCAAAATTATTTAGATGTTCCATTTATAAATAGCGGATTTAAAGTAGCTGAAGTATTTTTTGATTTTCTTGTCAAAGAGTTCTCTCCGTGGAGCGGTCGACAGCCCTATTTAAAGGAAATATATAATAACCATCAAACGCTTGTTCGTGACAAGTTGCCATAACGTTCGCGATCATTTTGCGCTGGATTAAGGTAGTTACTGCATGTGCAGATAGTGTTGATCTAAAATTGAAAGGAATCATAAGATATGATGAAAGGTAAAGTTACACAGTGGGTAGATGAGAGGGGTTTTGGGTTCATAAAGCCCGAGGACGGATCTGAAAAATTATTTTTTCATGTATCTAGTGTTAAAACAAACATTCGTAGACCGCAAGTAGGTGATACTGTTCTTTATGAGTCAATGCGTGATGGTCAGCAAAGGCTTAAAGCAAAAGGGGTAGTCATTGAAGGGGTGGCTAATACTTTTTGTTCAGCTTCTGAAAGCCGGTATAGTCATATAGACCTCCCAAGAAAAACTTCTGTTGACTATCTTGCAATTATAGTTGGTTTAGCTTCCCTTGTGGCTACAGGGAGGGAGTTCTATCGCACTTATTCAATTGAGGACTCTTGGCCTTTTTCAATCCCTGCAATAGTTGCATTTATCATATTAAGTCGCCAGAAAAAGCCGAAAGATACAACATTTCAATGTTCACGTTGCCGAAAGGTAACAGAGCATGATAGACGCACAATCCAAGCTTGGAATAACGGGTTTATAAAGCTCTACTGCCAAGCCTGTCACCTCAAATGGTTAGAGTCTAACCCAAGGCCAGTAAGCTATGTTGCGACAGGAAGTAAAGGTGGTTGTCTTGGTGTGTTAACCCTGACGACTCTTATACCTGTTTTAACAGGCTTAGGAATTTTCCAGTGGTGGGCTTAAAGTTAGCCCCCCCAAGTTAAGTAAAAAAAGCGCCAATCCCCAATTCGAGTATGGCGCAAAGGTCTCAGACGGGCTGAGCGGATGGAAAGGGTTTAGCTAATATCCCAACAACAGTCTCGGTAGGAATAGCGAGAGTTCCGGTACAAAGGTCACTAAAAATACGATTGGCAGGTGGCCTAAACACAGGAATTTGAGGGTAGGGGTGATGTATTTATCCAGTGATAGCTTACCCACACCGCCGGCCATATAGAGCATAGGGGCGCAGGGCGGTGAGACATTACCTAAACCCAGATTTACCCCAACCACGGCTGCAAAGTGAATAGGGTCTATACCTAGTTGGTTGATGATAGGTAGGAAGATGATAGCGGCCAGTACGCTGCCAGAGATATCATCAACGATCATGCCGATCAGCAGCAGTAGGATGTTGATCAAGAACAGGATCACCAATTTGTTATCTGAGAAGCTTAGCAGGGCCTCGGCTAGCTCTTTAGGGACTTGCTCCATAATCATGGCGCGGCTCATGATAAACAGGAAGAACAACACAGCCATGATCGAGCCTGTCATGGTAACGGCACGTACGGTAACGGCCCCTAAGCTACGTAACGACAAGCCCTTGTAGATAAATAACCCCACAGGGATCGCATAGATCACGGCGATGGCCGCCGCTTCGGTTGGGGTCGCAATGCCGCTATAGATAGCACCTAAAATGATCAACGGCATCAGCAACGCAAAGGCCGCATGGTAGCCACTTTTTGCGATATTGATCGTGGCTTGTTTAATAGGTAGTGGCGCTTCTACCTTGATATTAGGGTTGTCTCTCAAGAACCAGATATTGAGCCCGCAATAGATCAGCGTTAGCAAAATGCCAGGGATGATGGTTGAGAGAAACGCTGCACCAACCGATAAGCCACCGGTAATAGAGAAGACGATCATCGGGATGCTGGGTGGAATCAACAATGCAAGGACGGATGAGCAGGCAACCAATGCGGTTGCATGACCAGCAGGGTAGCCTTCGCGCACCATACGAGGAATCATGATCTGCCCCACAGCGGCAATCGCAGCAGATGAGCTACCGGATATCGCGCCAAACAGCGCGCATGTTAAAACCGTAACGGCCCCTAAGCCGCCTTTAATACGCCCAACAAAGGCATTCACAAAGTTTAACAACCGCTCGGAGATACCGCCTTCTGCCATCAATAAACCGGCAAAGATAAACAACGGTAAAGCGAGAAGCGCAAAACCACTAGCGGTTTTAAAACCGTGAGGGATCAAAAAAGAGATATTATTGCCCGTGGTGTAAGCAAACAAGACGGCACCAATCCCGAAGGCAAACGCAACAGGGATCTCAATCAGAATTAGTACAACGACAACAAGCATAGCGATTAGGAATAGCGTCATAGGATGCACTCCTTTTGCTGGCGAGTGCGGCGTAATCGTCGTAGATCCCGATATTCGTTAATGGACTCTAGCAGGAAGTAGCCCACCATCATCGCAAAGCCAACAATCATGCTGCCGCTCCATAGCCCCCGAGGCCATTGAAGGTTGATGCTCATGCGGCCTTTTTCGATAACGAACAACGCATATTTGCAGGCAAAGTAGCCAAAAATACAGGCCGCTAGCATGCTCACAATAGAGCCGACTAAACGAATCAGGCTGATTTTTACCGGGTCACTGACCATCAGGCTGACAACTCCGCCGTGAATGTGTTCTCGCTCGCGGGTGGCATAGCCCATCCCTAAAAAGTAGATCCAAACCCCTAACAGTACGGCAGCCTCTTCGATACCCGTAAAGGGGGATTCGAGTACATAGCGCATAATGATCTGGCTGAACATTAAGAAGGCTAAGCCCAACCCTGTGCAAAGCATTAAGGTACGAAATATCCCGTTGAGGATTTGTTCAAAACGAATTAAGCAACGCCCCAGCATGGTGCTCTCATTTTCGGGTATCGCGCTAAGGTGAGGTGGAAGGGGATGCTGGCTTAAATCGGGGTCATAATTGTAGATTTTGGTTTTACTGATAGATTCCGGCTGCACCGGTGCGGTAGAAGCATGTGGCTCTTGCATAGTGATGATCCTGTATTAATGTCGATAAGCAGCCTCCACCCGATAATATGCGGGGTGGAAGGCCGCTGCGCAGAAAAGGCCGATTAGTTGATCCCGGCGATTTTGCGCATCATCTCCATGATTTCAGGGCCGACCACTTTTTCCATGTAAGGCCATTCTTTGGCATATAGGGTCTTTTTGGCTTTTTCCAGCTCCTGTGGTTTTAACTCCACAATCTCTATGCCGTAGTCCCGTACCTTATTCAGATAATCACTGTCGATCTTTTCCGCTTCATTCCATGCCCATTCGAGGGTTTGGTCGGCAGCAGCACGCATTTTTTTGCGCTCATCCGCAGGTAGATCATCCCACCACTGCTTATTTACCAGCCAGAACGCATGTTCGAAGTAATCGCGGGTAAGGATGTAGCTTTCCAGCACATCACGCATCTGCCAGATCTCGACAGCAGGGCCAAAGGCTCGGCCATCGACAGTGCCTAACTGCAAGCCGGTGTAAAGCTCTGCAAAAGGCATGGGTACAGCGGAGAATCCCCAGTTTTTGAAGCGTTCAATCGCCAGAGGCGTTGGTACAACGCGCATCTTGATACCGGCGGCATCGTCTGGGAAGTTGGTCGGAACTTTGCCCACCCCTTTACGAATGGTGATGGAACCGAATCCAGCAGGGATTAAGCCGAGTGCGACTAAATCATTCTCTGCCAAAATTTTGTTGTAAACATCTAGCATCGGACCGTTAGGGCCATAAGCTTTACGAGCCGAATCCCAGCTATCAACGACATAACCCAGCCATGTCAGATCAAGGCGGCCATCAAATTCTGATGCGCCGTACGTCATGGTCATTGGGATCACACCTTGCATCGCTTGCTCAAACTGTGATGTCCAATCCCCTAAGTCACCACCGGGGTGGTATTCGACGTTATAGCTGGATTGCTGAGCCTTCAGGTTTTCCATAAATTGCTCTGATGAGGCATGGAAAATATGGTCGGTTGTCATCGCTTGGGCAAGGATAAAATCCTCACCTGCATAGCTAGACGTAGGGGTTAGCGCGATAGATGCAGCCAGTGTGCAACCAGTGAATAGGGTTTTTAGAGAGTTTTTGATTGTCATAGTGACCTCTAGTTTTTTTTGTGGCGGTCAGAATCAGCCTACCGAAAACGGTTTAGGGATTTCTGGTGGCTGGTATTCACTATGAAGGGGCAATTTGCTTAATTAAATTTGAAAAAACTTTAATTAAGGTAAGCAAATACTTAACTTAAAGTGCAGAGATTCGGTGTAATCTAGTGGCTCATCGTTAGCTAGTTTTAGCCATTTAGTAGAGCGCCTCATGAAAAAACAGAAAAAATTTACAGGGCAACTCAGTGATATCGACCTTCGGATGCTGCGTATCTTTAAGGTAGTGGTTGAGTGCGGCGGCTTTTCTGCAGCAGAGGTGGAGCTCAATATCACCCGTTCGGCTATCAGTATCTCTATGTCGGATCTTGAGAAACGATTGGGTTTCACGCTGTGCCAGCGGGGGCGATCTGGATTTACCCTGACAGATGAAGGCCAGCAGGTCTACGAGTACACGCTGGAGTTGTTGTCCTCTATTGAGAACTTTCGTACACAGGTCAATACACTGCACACGCAGCTGATTGGTGAATTGAATATCGGCATCACAGATAATCTGGTCACGATGCCAAAAATGAAGATTACCAACGCCTTAGCCGCACTCAAAAAGCAAGGGCCAGGGGTAGCTATTAACATCCGCATGATTGCGCCCAATGAAATTGAGCTGGGTGTTTTAGATGGCAAGCTCCATGTGGGTGTGGTCCCGACGCTTCGCAGCCTTGCAGGGCTGAATTACACTCCTTTATATGAGGAGCAATCAAAGCTATATTGCTCTGCAGGCCATCAACTGTTTGATCAGGCAGATGATGCAGTAGACTTAAAGGCGTGGGATGCCGTGGCTCCTGCCTATGCGCAAACCCCCGAGATCAAAGCCTGTTATCAGCAACTCAATACCACAGCCACCGCAACCGACCGAGAGGGTATCGCCTTTCTTATCCTGACAGGCCAGTACATTGGCTATTTACCTGAACACTTAGCAGAGCGGTGGGTGAGCGAGGGGAAAATGCGGGCCATTGCGCCTGAGCGTTACGGATATGAGACATTTTTCTCGGTGATCACGCGCAAAGGCGCACGCTCAAATCTCGTGCTCGAAACCTACCTAGAGCAACTAAAACAACAGCAATAGAGACCGCCTTTCGTGCGTTATAAATATTTTTAATCGACCGCTTAGTAAGGTTCAATTTCAACTTACTAAGCCCCTTACCTATGATGACTCTCGTTGAACAACAATCCGTTTTCAAGGAGAAATACAATGTCACAATCGCTAATCAATACTGAAGTAAAACCATTTAAAGCCACTGCGTTTCACAACGGTGCATTTATTGATGTCTCTGATGCAGACCTGAAGGGTAAGTGGTCTGTAATTTTCTTCTACCCAGCGGATTTCACGTTTGTGTGCCCAACCGAGTTGGGAGATCTGGCGGACTACTACGGCCAGATGCAAGAGATTGGTGTAGAGGTATATGCCGTATCGACTGATACGCACTTCACCCACAAAGCTTGGCATGATTCTTCTGAAACCATCGGCAAGATCAACTACCCAATGATCGGCGATCCTACCGGTGCTATCACTCGCAACTTCGGCGTGATGATTGAAGAAGTGGGTCTGGCTGAGCGTGGAACCTTTGTTATCGATCCTGAAGGAAAAATTCAGATCATCGAAATCAACGCAGGTGGTATTGGCCGTGATGCAAGCGAGCTACTACGTAAAATCAAAGCGGCTCAATACGTTGCCGCTCACCCTGGCGAAGTATGCCCAGCGAAGTGGAAAGAAGGCGAAGCAACATTAGCACCTTCGTTAGATCTGGTAGGTAAAATCTAATTTTATCAACCCTTTATGCCGACTTCTTTAGTTAGTTTGAAGTCGGCATTTACCACCTTACATCCGACGCACAGTTATCAGGATACGATTATGTTAGATGCAAATATTAAACAGCAATTGGACACCTATCTTCGAAATATCGTGAATCCGATCGAAATTGCTGTGTCAGTGAATACCAGTGATAAATCAAAAGAATTACTGTCGTTAGCGCAAGAGATCGCGGAATTATCCGATAAAATCACCCTCAGCGTTGATGACAACCCAAAAGGCCGTGCGCCCCTCATGTCGATTGGCGCGCTAGGCTCTGCCCCCCGAGTAGCGTTTGCCGGTATTCCGATGGGGCATGAATTTACCTCTTTGGTGTTGGCTTTATTGCAGGCCGGTGGCCACCCAGCCAAAGCGGAGCAGGCATTACAAGACCAAGCAAAAAGCCTTACCGAGACATTACATTTTGAGACCTATATCTCACTGAGCTGCCAAAACTGCCCTGATGTGGTGCAAGCGCTTAACCTAATGGCTGCACTAAACCCCAACATCCAACACACCATGATTGATGGGGCACTGTTCCAAGATGAGGTAGATGCACGCAATATCATGGCGGTACCTTCGGTTTACTTGAATGGTGAACTGTTTGGCCAAGGCCGTATGACCTTGGCAGAGATACTCAACAAAGTTGATACCGGCGCTAGCCAGAAACAGGCAGAAGCGCTATCGGCAAAAGACCCTTACGATGTCTTGATCGTGGGAGGCGGGCCAGCGGGTGCATCGGCGGCTATCTACGCTGCACGAAAAGGTATCCGTACCGGCATCGTTGCCGATCGTTTTGGCGGGCAGGTGATGGATACGCTATCGATTGAGAACTTCATCTCCGTCAAAGAGACAGAAGGCCCTAAACTGGTAGCGAACCTAGAACAGCACGTCTTAAGTTATGATGTAGACCTGATGAACAGCCAAAAAGCCACCAAACTATCGGTTGATAATGGGGTTGAGGTCACACTAGAAAACGGCGCTGTGCTCAAAAGCCGCTCAGTGATTTTGGCAACCGGTGCCCGCTGGCGTGAGATGAATGTCCCGGGTGAGCAGGCGTATCGCGGCAAAGGCGTAGCTTACTGCCCACACTGTGATGGCCCCTTGTTTAAGGGTAAAAAGGTTGCTGTGATTGGTGGTGGTAACTCGGGCATCGAGGCGGCAATAGACCTTGCCGGTATTGTTGAGCATGTCACTGTTTTAGAGTTCGCAGAAACCTTGCGAGCAGATGAAGTGCTGCAACGCAAAGCGAGATCCATGGGTAATATAGAGATCATCACGCAAGCGATGACCACCGAAGTTATCGGTGATGGGCAGCGTGTAACAGGGCTGCATTACACCGACCGAGCCACCAATGAGTCACACCTGCTATCCGTGGCCGGTATCTTTGTGCAGATAGGCTTAATCCCTAACACCGATTGGCTGAAAGGGGATATTGAATTAAGCCAGCATGGTGAGATTGTGATTGATAGCCGAGGGCAAACATCCTTGCCGGGTGTATTCGCCGCCGGTGATGTTACAACCGTACCCTACAAGCAGATTATTATCGCAATGGGAGCAGGCTCCACAGCGGCTTTAAGTGCCTTTGATCACTTGATCCGCACACCGGTTAGCGCATCAGAAACACAAGCAGCCTAACCCGTAAGCGAAGTAAAAATACCTGAAAGCCATCACGGCCTTCAGGTGTTTTTTTATGCATTGAGGAAAAACAGATTAAACCGATGCACCTTGCGCCGGTTGGGTTATGGCATTACCTGCACCCATCGGCCATGCGTATTGTTCGTGGCTTGCTTGTAGCTCACGAATGATGGTTTCTACCTTAGCAGGCCACACCGCGCTCTTACGCGATGCCATATCGACACCCACCAAAAGGCACTCAACCGCTGCGTAGGTTTCTGTGCCTTCTTCGTTACGCAACTCATGCCATATGCGTAGGCGTTTTTTGTCGCTCGATAATACACGGGAATAAGCCGTCAAGCGCTTACCCTTGTATATCTCTTTGAAATAACGCAGGTTATTTTGTACAGTAAAGGCGCTGAAGTTCAACGCATTGCGGGATTCAGCATCCAGCCCAGCGGCATCAAGTACAGTGTCTGTCGCCAAGGACAGCATCACTAAGTAGTACCCTTCGTTAAGGTGGCCATTGTAGTCACAGTAACTTTCGGGAACTGGGGCATAGTGGGTTTTCAGCATGGTTGAATCCTTCTTATTATCTGCAACCTGAAGGGTGACAAAGTAAGGGTAAATACCCATCTCAGGCGCGGCGCTATGTTACCAGCAAATAATCTAATCCCATAACATTTATCTATATTAAATTGGCTCAAAACGGAGACTAATCAGCATGACATTACCGGTTTTATACTCGTTTCGCCGTTGCCCTTATGCGATGCGTGCCCGTTTAGCCTTGGCCTATAGCGGTGTAAAGGTTGAGCATCGAGAAGTGGTGTTAAAGAACAAACCCGCCGCGTTGTTCAAGGCATCCGCAAAAGGCACCGTGCCGGTATTAGTGATTGGAAATACCGTAATCGATGAAAGCGCCGATATCATGCGCTGGGCACTGAGCCAGCAAGACCCAGCATCTTGGCTCCCCAGCCAACAGAGTGAAGCCATAAACACGCTTATATGGCAAAACGACCATGAATTTAAACCATGGCTAGACCGCTACAAATATGCCGACCGTTACCCCGAACACCCCATGACCTACTACCGCGAGCAGTGTGAAGCATGGTTCGCAACACTGGAATCCTCCCTCAAGCAGCATGATGGGTATCTGTTAGGGGCAACCGCAACCCTCGCGGATTGGGCGCTGCTACCCTTTATCCGTCAATGCGCCCATGTAGACCGAACATGGTTCTATGCAGCCAACTACCCCCACTTACAAGCATGGTTAGACAAGCTGCTAGGCAGCGAGCTATTTGCCAACATCATGCACAAATACCAACCATGGGAAGAGGGCACAAGCCAAGAATAACCGCCCACTGCACGCTATATCTTAAGTATGACTCGCCGCTTTTCTGCTGGACAACGCGCCAAACCGGTCTAGAATCAGACTAATAGTGTAAAGCTCAAGGAAGAAAACGCGCGTGCGAGAGAATGATATTAAGCATGCGCATATACAGGGATGCCTCCTGATTACTCCTTCCGAAAAGCTTATTAACAAATAATGTGTTAGGGCGGTTTCTGACTTTTAAGTAAGGAATGATATCGCTCACGCTGATGAATAAAAATGTTAAATTTCTTGGCATCTTTCCACGTATCCCTCGCGGTAAGTGCAGTGCCATTCCAAGGGAATGAATGGAGAAATGATATGTCTACTACAGGAGAAAAACCAGGAAAAGGCACATACAGATGTGATAACTGTGGGCAGGTGGTTGTCTTAGATGAGAATTCAGATACCTTACCACCATGTCCTAAATGCCAAGAAACTGATTACACGCCATAGGAGGAAATACAATGACTGGTAAATCTACACATGTTGTTCCAAACCCTGATGGTGGTTGGGACATTAAACAAAGTGGAGGCCAACGTTCGTCCGGTCATTTTGATAAAAAGCAGGATGCTATCGACCGAGCAAGGGAAATTAGCCAAAATCAAAATACCGAATTGGTTATTCATAATAAAGATGGACAAATTGGTGGAAAGGATAGCCACGGTAATGATCCTTTTCCTCCAAAAGGGTAACTAAAATTTTACAATTCAATGCAGCCGACCGCTATCGCGTCGGCTGCATTGAGTCGTTAGGGCTCAGCGTCACGCATAGTTTGGAGAATAACTTGAAGTTAAAAGAAGTATTGGAAGAATTAGGCAGGGAAAAATCAATTGCCCTAGGCATGCAAATTGCCACAGATTTAAATATGCAATGGGGAGGCAGTATCGCCATTATATTTAACGCAATAGTTAATGACTTTGAACGAGCCCCCGGCAATATTGGAGGTAAAAATGATAATCATTCTGACGCTATACGAAAATGGATTTTAAAATATAAGAGTGGGAAAGATGGTAGAGCAAGCCAAAGAGTGTCTAATCCTCCGGGAACGGTGTCTGACCCTATTATCGAAAAAATAATTGGAGCGAGAATAACGACACTTGCACCGAATGACCTTGTCAAAATTAACTATGCTCACCGCTTAGGTATGTCAGCTGAAAATATTCTCGGATTAATTTTAGAAGAATATTTGGCGGTAAATTTAGAGCCTCATGGCTGGCATTGTGCGTGGGGGGAAACTGTAAAGTCAGTCGATTTCGTTCACGAAAGTGGTCGTCTTCTTCAGATTAAAAATCGTAGCAACTCTGAAAATAGTTCAAGCAGTGCTATTCGTCATGGAACTCAGATCGAAAAATGGTTCCGCATTAAAGCGGATAAAATTGAATACATGTGGGAGTCCCTGAATGTAATTTGTGGAACAACAACACTCTCTGAAGACTCCTTTGTACGTTTTGTTCAATCTACGCTCGCTAGCAACCCATCTTGTTTGGCTGTTGAAAAAGAAAATCCATGGCTCTGACCTTTAAGAACTGGGGTTCAACCAAGCCCCAGTTCTTGCTGTTCAGTTTTGGAGTTATGGCGACCCACAAGCTTTTTAAACTCATGTCTCCACTCCTTATCCGTCGTGCATTTATAGCGCGAATACTTAAAATCTTTGTATTGAATAACATCAATGCCGTTTAGTAAGTTTAAAACCAGTGCTCCAACAGCCTGCCCTAAGCTTACAGGTACGGCATTGCCAACTTGCTTATACTGCTGAATTAAGGGCCCAGCTAAATCCCATCCATCAGGAAATTCTTGGATTTTCTTATATTCTTGAATAGACAGAGGCCTATCTTCCTCTGGATGGGCAAGATCAGTTGCGGGCATTGCTGGATGGGTAACGAGCGTTGGCGAGGGTTTATCCCATGCCAATCTTCGAAGAAAACCAGTTTTCCCACCACCAGAATAAAAAGATTTACCCATAGCTTCTTTTTGCAGCTCAACGGGAAGATTTTTCCAGTTCTCTCCAGGTTTTAACAATCGGTAATATTTGAGTCTCTTCTCAGGGAAGGTAAGGTGATCATGTTTGTCTATTTTCGAAATACATTTCTTCAACGTATTCCATTGTGGTAAACCGTACTCTGAATTTTCAGAGTGCGTAGGTATTAAAAATGGTGGAGCTTTTCCATCACGCGAACAGACAATTATTACTCTCTCTCTTATTTGGGGCGTTCCAAAATTCGCAGAGTTATAAAGGTTGAATGAGTAGCCATACCCTGAATTTCCAAGCCGATTTATTATGAAGTTGAGTGCACCACCTTTTAGTTCATCTTCGCTAAGTTCAGGGAAGTCTTTTCCTCTTTGTTCATGTGGCCTATGCTCCATCGGACATGACAGAAGTCCCCGAACATTTTCAATCACAAAATACTTTGGCCTTAATTCAAGACATAATTCCAAATATTTTAAAAAAACGTTGCCGCGTTCATCATTGAAGCCTCTTCTGTTTCCCGCAGTACTAAATGCTTGGCATGGTGGCCCGCCAACAATTAAATCAATTTCATCGCATTTATTTAAGCCTGCAGCACTCCTGATATCATCAGCATTGTAGTCGTTTATGTCAGTTAAAAGAGCAATATCAGGTTTATTCAGTGCAATAGTTTGCCTACAAAACTTATCAATTTCACAAGCAAGGCGTATATCGAAACCGGCCTTTTCTATACCTAAGTCAAGCCCCATTGCCCCCGAAAAGAAGCTTAGAGCAATAGGCCTTGTGCTATTCTCTAAATATGCGGGGTGGTCTTCGGCAACATGGTGTGCTGTTTTTAAGCCGTATCTATTAAGACTCTTAATATCTATGACCCAAGTATTACCGATTTTTCGCGCAGCTAAATCACCTTGTCGACACAAGGTTCTGACTCTCTGCTCACTAATATTTAGTTGCAGAGCTGCTTCTTTGATGGTAATTTCGGTACTCATGAATAGTTTCCCTGTCGAAACCCGTAATGAGTACCATTTTAACTGTATATAAATACATGTCAAGCCCTAACAAGGCGCTGCTCTCCAAATTTTCCGCAGAGCGCGGCCCTAGTGTTTCAGCGAGCCTCAATTCAATAATATTTATATAAAGTACTTCATCTACACAGTCGTTTACTTCATTCGCCTTTATCGTTTCTTGCCGCTTCGAGCACAAGATGAACAATATGCTTGATCAGCGCGTCTTTCGGTTTGAAAAAGTCATCAAGCCCTGGTGATACTTCATCGATTAAATGCCGGTAAAGCCCGAATGTTTCTAGCAATGAGATCAGAGTGATAACTGCAAAGCGAACATGGTAATCGGTGGCGGGTTTGTCGGCGGCGCGGCCGATAATCTCTGCCAAAAAGTGTGTTTCGGGTGTGAGGTGCTTTTCGGATACTGCCTTAAATTCATGGCTCGGCTCTCGGCACTCCCTTGTGATAAGTGCCGTTCGCCAGTTTGATGTGGTTTGTTTTCTGTATTCTTTTAATGCTTCTTTCGCGAGGATAAACAGCGCTTCCTTGGGGTCGAGTTTTAGTAACGCTGCTTTATCTTTATCCGGTACCGAGTCTGCTTGGCAGGCATTCATCAGTGCTTCGTGGTATAGGGCTTCTTTGGTTCTAAAGTGGTAGTTCAATGAACTTAGGCTGGCATTCGCCGCTTTGGCGATATCCCGAACAGTTACGCCGTTAAACCCTTTTTCTGCAAAAAGCTGGCCTGCGGCTTCGATGAGTTTGCCGCGTGTACGTTCAGAATCTCGTAGGGTTCCCATATTTTTCCTCTTGCGTTTTTATGTGGTTAGTACAGCTGTTTTTCCATTACCGTCACCGATGAGAATGGAAACCCATAAAGATCATCGAAAGGCCAAAGGGAGGTCTGTTTGCTTTCAACAAAGCCTAAGCGGTTATAGAGGGCTTTGGCTCGGTGGTTGGTGCTTGTCACTTCAAGTGTAATTCGCCGGATACCATGGTTTTTCGAAGCTGTTTCGAGATAGTCGAGCAGTTGTGTTCCGGTGCCTTTTCCTCTCATGGATTCATCCACTGCAATTCCGTCGATATAGCATTCATCCTCTGCGGTTTCATGGTGGAGCAAGCTCAAGCCTGCAAACCTGTATAAACCTCCAGCCAAGCCATATTCCCTTATTATTGAACGGATAGGGGGGTTAAGAAAACCGCCTGCAGCGGTTTGTATACCCAACACGCCAACCAACTTTTGCTTATCAAGAGCCACGAGGCAGCGACTCGCGGCCATACCATGCATTAGCACCTTCGCTGCCCGTTTTGAGTCGCCAAGAATGGGGTGGAGTTTATCTCTAAGCGCCTCAGTATAAAGCGTTAGGGTTGCTTTTTTGTACTCTGGTGGCAGGCTGGCAAGGTATTGTAGGTTCATGCTGTCTTCCTAGCAGGTCGTATGTTTGCACGGTTGCTCATAATTAGGCGGGTAATTAGCCTTCCTGTTCGGCGAACCGGTCTAGCCAAGCGTCCAAACTATCCAGAAAGCCTTCCGCGAAGATGTCGTCACCGCCAAACCAAATACTAAGCAACTTGAACCAAGCCTCAATCCCTTGGTGTGCGGGTTTGATGTCATCTGTCTTCATTAAGCCGTGATCCGCACGGTCAAATATCCTAACCTCAAAGAAGGGCGCTGCTGATCGGCTGAGTTCGGCACGATAGGTGGCGGCGCTCGAAACCGGTTCGACATAGGCATCATGTGACCCAAACAGAGCCAGCACGGGCACATTAATAGCCCGTAAACCTGCACGGACATCAACATGCTGGTTACGCTTTGCAAAACCCCAAAAAGCTTCACTCATCGGTTCTGTGTTTGAGTCTTCGGCGATATGATCCAGATAGGTTTGGTAGGATGCATCGTTTTGGAGGAGGGAGTCGATGCTTGCGGCGGCGCGTTCTTCCGCTTTGATCTCCTGTTCGCTTATACCTTCCGCTTCCATACGCTTACGCCCCGAATAACGGGATTGCTCCATCCAGTTTACAGCCCCCGAAACGGAGATCATAAAGACGATGTCATCACGTTGGTTGGCCACTTTGGGCATGACCCAACCCGCTTGGCTGAATCCAATAAGGCCGATCTTCACGTTTTCAAACCCAGCTGCATTGCGCAAAAACTCAATAGCGGAGGAGGCTTCTGCAGCGCGGTCTTCCATTGATTGCGACCGCCAATCCCCACCAGAGCCACCAACACCCGGTTTATCCCATGAGAGAGAACACCAGCCTTTGCGTGCAAACAAGCGCCAGATGGATTCGTAGTAGCCGTACGCATCCCGGGGCGTATTACCAGATCCATGTACAAAGACCATGCAGGAAGTTATCTCCTTGATGGTGGCCGGTAAGATCAGTACCCCTTGCAGCGCGTTTCCGCCATGCATAAAGCGGATCTCCCGTCGCTCAAAGGGTTCCTCTTCGGCAATTGTGATGAACGCTCCCATAACGAGAACTGCGATTGCTAAGCCAGTAAGCAGGCGAGTCGTTATAGGGGAGCGGCGCTTGGCTGCCATCGTACATTCCTTTTAGAGAAGTATCTTTAGGTCAAATGTATGATACAAATGACCTGTTAGGCAAGCGTTTTGTTTTTAGTCAGGTTCAGACTATCTATTTGCTAAGGCAAAAAGCCTATATGGATAAAGCGTTACTTTTGCGAAAGTTTTTGTACCATCGCTTTGAGTTCGTTGATCTGTTGGGATAGGTCTTCGATGGTTAGTTCTCCATCGGCAAGTGCTTGATCCTTACGCACTTGGGCATGTTCCTCTTCCATTACGCTGACGACAATACCGATTACCATGTTCAAAAAAGCGAATGTGGTTAAGAAGATAAAGGTCAGGTAGTAGAGCCAACTGAAAGGGTAAACCGCCATGGTTTCGTACATGACATCGGTCCAGTCTTCAAATGTCATTACGCGGAAGAGGGTCAGCATGGCAATCGATATATCGCCCCACAGGGTTTCATTGATCGTGGCAAAGAACGATGCACCTACGGCTGCATAGATATAAAAGATGATAAACATCAATAAGATAACATACCCAAGTTGAGGTAGTGCTTTAAGAAGGGAGTTAAGCAATAAACGTAACTCCGGTATGATGGATACCATTCTGAGCACGCGAAAAATACGTATCAAACGCCCAATGAGGGCCATTTCGCTGTCTTCGATAGGGATGATACTGACGACAACGATCAGTGTATCGAAGAGGTTCCAAGGGTCTTTAAAAAAGGTGCGTTTGTTGGGTTCACCTAAAAATCGAATGGATATTTCGACTAAGAAAAACAGCGTGATCCCTGTGTCTAGCCAGCCAATGGCGGTAAGAACGTGCTCGGGAATATCATAGGTTTTGGCCCCGATCACCAGAGCAGAAAACAAAATGACAGAGACAACAAAAAGCTCAAAGAACTTATTACTGCGTAAGCGGAAGAAATTATCCTGAAGTTTGCTGTAGTTCATCATCCACATCATCAAGCTATTAAAACGGACTGCACTTTACTGATATTTGATGATAAAGGGTAGAGGCTAAATCACTTAGTTTCGCGGTATAAGACTATATTGTTTCTGCCGCTATTTTTTGCCTCGTATAACGCTACATCGGCACGTTTGATAACGCCATCTAACATCTCTTCGGCTGAGTGAAATTCAGCTATCCCGATACTCACGGTGAGCTTAATTGCTTTGCTATCTATTGTAATGCTGCTCTGAGCAACAGTTGAGCGGATACGCTCGGCAAACTCTGTCATCTTATGCGCTGCAGAATGAGGAAGTAGTACGGCGAACTCATCACCTCCGATACGCCCTGGGATATCACTGTTGCGTATGGACTGCCGAATGATATTCGCTATCTGTTTGAGTACACGATCTCCTACATCGTGCCCATACACATCGTTTACTTCTTTGAACAGATCAATATCGATCAAAAGAACACTGTAGGTATTATGGTAGCGAGATGCCTGTTCATGCAGGAAGCGGCCATGCTCATAAAATGCACGACGATTATTTAATCCGGTGAGTACATCGGTGCGTGCGTCTGCTTCTGCTTGTATTTTTGCATCATGCAGGGCTTGAGTACGATCAGCTACCCGCAGTTCAAGTAGTCGTCTTTCTTGTATCAGTGCGTAGATAGCGCGCTTTCGCTTCTTATTGACAACAAAAAGCGTACTGGTGACAAAAGAAAGTAGCGTAAGTAATAACAGAGTGAGTGTTATTTCAAGCCGATAAGCATGCCAAAAGGAGGGTTCAGAAAAGCGTATCGTTGCGTTATCGGGTAGTGTTTGCTTGGCAATATCATGCTTGATCAGTTGTCTCTCATCAAAATAGTAACCATAAGCGTTAGATAAGTTGGGATCGAGGGATATGTTTTGCTCTTTCAATAGTGCATGACGAATCGCCATCGCGCCTAAGCGTTCTCCTGAGAGTAGATAGCCTCCTACAATGCCACTCCCCATAAGCGCTTCCCATAACGAAAATATCGGTGCATTGGCCTTCTGTGCGAGGAGGCTCGCTGCTTGGTAAGGTACGTAGCTTGTCTCTGTGCTGTCTTTAAATATGAGTAAAAAGAAGATAGCGCTGTTTGGTGGGAGCTGGGCTGTTTGCTCTGCCAGTTCTGCCATTGATAGGTTTTCAAGATAGTGGAGGCGAAAACTGGCTGTTTTATTCTTAAATGTCTGTTTAAAGCGTTGTAGCTGGTTGCTACCGCCTTCTGAAAAGGATTCTCCAACAACGTACAGCTGAGTAGCGCCAGTGCGCTGAATCGCCTCATTGACCGAACGGATATAATCCTCTTTAACGGGAATCACGACATCATTTTTCCCGATATCCTTTGCTGAAATATAGTCACTGTCAGGCAGATAGACGCGGGGCGTACCCGGAAGTAGAGAGGGGTAGCGCATCAGAAACGACACCGCAGGTAGGCTATCGGCTATAATAAGGTTAATTGAGGAGGCTTGGTATTTGCTGTTTAAAAAGGTACTGAGCGCGTCATGATTAAAGGTCTGATCAAAGCGGTCGGCATCGAGATACTCAGCGAAAATTTCATAGGGGAGTTGTCGGCTGACTAGTTCGGCGCGTATACCGTTCTCTACACTCAGTTGCCAAGGTAGTTCTTTACTCCAGGAGTTGATTATTAACACCCGATAGGGGGCAATTCCCACAGTTTCTGCTTTACTTGAACAGAAAGGGATTAGCAACATGACCACTAAAAACCATTGTCTACCTTGACGCATAGAGTTCTTACCCTTGATGATTTAGGCGTTTTTTAGCAATGCATAATAAGTGTAGTCCAAATGGAGACAGTTTGTGAATGTAAGCTGAATATAAATGTAAAGAGGATGCGTATTAATGGATTATCAGAATAACCGTTTGCTACTGGTCGATGAGGATAAATCAGTACTTGGTCTTTTAATGGATCTGCTTGCACCTTTAAAGTGTAAGATCCTATCAACCACATCACCCCTAGAAGCCTTGAAACTGCTCGAAGAGGGGCCGGTTGATCTAGTATTGAGTGAGATCGGCCTATCTGAGATGGAAGGGGAGTGTTTCCTTGAGGAACTCGCTTTACGCTACCCTGACACCGAACGGGTTGCTATGACAGCCAATACCGATTCTCAGGCAATTATTGATGCTATCAATAAAGGAAAGGTCAGTCGTTTTCTACTAAAGCCCTTAGATTTAGGGCAGGTGGAGAGGGCCGTCACGAAAGGATTTGAGCTTGTCGCATTAAAAAACGAAGTCACGCAGCAGAATCATCAACTACAGCTACTTAACCAGTCGCTAGAGGCACAGGTTCTCGCACGAACTCAGCAACTAAAGAGCGCTAATGATCAACTAAAAAACAGCTATCGCTCAGTGGTTCGTATGTTTTCTACGCTAACCGCCAGAAGAATGGGGGTTAGGGTGACTCAGCTTAATTTACAGCTAAATCAGATGTTGCTGGGGGTTGCAAAAAAAGCAGGCATCGGTGGCAAAGACCTAAAACGCCTATTTTATGCGTGGCAGCTGCGCAACATTGGCAAATTGAGTTTTACTGACGAACTATTACATACTCCTTATCTTTTACTCAGCCCTAGCCAGCAAAGGGCGTTTCAAGAGCACCCTATATTTGCCCATACGGCGTGTATGGTGGTAAAGCCTCTCTATTTGTCGGGTAAAATTATTCTTCAGCATAAAGAGTATCTTGATGGCAGCGGCTATCCAAAGGGTTTGGTTGCGGAGCAAATAAGCCTACCTGCTCAGGTTATTTGCTTAATGAACGATTATGTAGAGCTAATTACGGGCTTGTATTCTGAGCGTGTTTTCAGCACGAATGAGGCATTAGACTATTTATCGACAAAAGCAACGGAGCGTTATAATCAGACGTTGGTTGGTTTTTTAATAGCCACCATTGCTGATCTTGCCAAACAAGGTGCTGCAATCTCTGATAAACGCATGATGAGTGTCGACTTGCTGTCAGGTATGCGTTTAAGTCGTGATTTGATCAGCGGCTCAGGCATACTCTTACTCAGCGCTGATCAAATTCTGGATGCTATTTTGATCGAAAGGATAAGAGAGATGGAATTCAACCTCAGCGAATCATTTGAGATCTACGTCTCTAATCAAGGCTAATCTCTTTTATTACTGTGTTTTATATGGCTTGACCATGATCGGTATGGTTATGATAAAGCTGCTACCTTCGCCTACCTCGCTCTCTACCGTAATGTCACCATTATGGCCATCAACGATAACACCGTAAGAGATGGCGAGGCCGAGCCCCACACCTTTGCCGACCTGCTGCGTTGTATAGAAAGGATCAAATAAGTGATTTAAGTCTGCTTCGGCTATGCCGCAGCCTTGATCAGTCACAGTGATCTGTATCTGTTTATTTACCACTTGGCTGGAAATGGATACTTCCCCTGAGACCTGACTGGCTTGAACCGCATTAAGCAAAATATTCTGTAGCGCTTGGCTGATATGATTGGATGAGCAATAGGTCAGCAAATTAGGCTGCAAATCGATTAATAGGGTAATTTGCTTATTCTGTGCCGCACTTTTAACCGCCGCTACGGCATGATCAATACACTCGTTAATATCCACAAGTTCCATATGATCGTTCTTATCCACATGAGAGAACTCCTGCATACCTTTGACAATGCTTTTAACGCGACCTATGCCATCTTTGGCATCCGTATATAGTTCCTCTAGTTCCTCATTCATAAAGGAGAGATCGAGGTCGTCACACAATGCATTTATGTGCTCAAGTTGTTGTTGCTTTTCGGTTTCATCTGTTGAGGCTATGAACTTCTGATACTCTTGTATCAGGGTACGATAATTGATTGCGTATTCACCAAGGGTATTAAGATTACTAATGGTATAACTTAGGGGGTTGTTAATTTCATGAGCTATCCCGGCTGACAGTAACCCGATGGATGCCATTTTTTCTGTTTGCACTAAGCGCTTTTGCGTCTGAATCAATTCTAGGTTGGTTTTTTCTAACAGTGCATTTTGTTCTGCAAGTTGCTGAGTACGCCGCAAAACTCTCTCTTCAAGTGTTTGGTTGAGTTCTTGTAGCTCTTCCTCCTTCTTATCCCGGCGCAGGTTCGCTTCTTTAAGATTGGCTATCATGATGTTGAAGGCGCCAGCAACCGCAGCTATTTCATCTTTACCTTTAACGGGAACGTTGACGTTTAAATTACCGGATGAAACTTTCAAGGCGGAGCGAACAAGGACTTTTAGTTGCTGAGTTAGATAAGTGCCCAGTATAAAGGAGAACAGCGCTACTAACCCCATTTCGATGGCAGCAATAATGGCACTCCTTTGCATCGCTTCATCAATGACTTTGCGTAGCAGGTTGGTATCAAGGCCTAACTCTACGCGTCCATATATCACGCCACTTTCATCGATATAGGCATAGGTATCAAAAACTCCATCCTTGACATCCGGTACACTATTATCAACGCTGAATCCTTTGCTAAGGTGAGCCACGTTGCCTGCTTGCGAGAGTACCTCACCGTCATCTGAAAGGACGCGGGCATAAACCAGATCTTGGCTACTAGAAACTTGCTGCACGAGCGATTCGAGGGAGGCCAAGTCATAACTGAGGACAGCATCACTGGCAGTAGCCGCAAACAAACTGACCGTGCTTTCTGCTCTTTTCTTTATGCTTTCGTAATTGGTATCCTTTAGATAATCCAACGTCATACTCACCAATAGCAATAGTAATAGCGCCTCTATTATGGCAATGCCTAGAATAGTTTTGAGCCTGATTGACATTGATGAGTCCCTGTAATCGCTACAATTTTTCCAGTCAGTTGTCGATCAATCTAAGAGTTTTTCGAGCAGCGTAATGCCCAACGCGTCAACATCGCTCCAGTCGCTGTCGGCTGCATTTTCTAGTTTGTTAAACTTTAAGCGCTCAAGTAACGCTGCGCCTTGCTCATCATCTTTCATGGCAACCAGTGCATTTTGCAATTTGTCTTTTATATCGGGTGACATGTTAGGGTGAACGGCAATGGCATGAGGGGTATACCCTTTAGTGGTCCAGAGAATTCTCAGCTTTTCTTTAACTTTAGGGTCTGTGTTGCTAAAGGTGCGCATTACACCTCCGCCAGCGGCAAACAGATCACGTGAAACCGTTAAATAAACAGAATCATGGGAGGATACGTATTTGGGGGTGAAATCGATCCCTTCTTTTTTCATTTCAGCTCGGGGTAATATGCTGGCGGCAAACGCAGCCTCAGAGGGGAAGGAGAGTGTTTGTCCCGCTAGGTCTTTAAGGCTGTTAAATTGACTCTCTTTGCGAACAACGATGATTCCTTTGAGCTTTTTGTCTTGCTGCTTGGCAATCGCACGATACCCTGGCTTTTTATTGAAGACAGTGAAGTGATAGGGGTTCATATACGCAATGTCGTATTCGCCTGCCTGCAATCGCTTTTCAAATGTGGGTATGTTATTGGCGGTAGCAAATTTGATATTTAACCCTGTTTTCTCTTGTAGATACTCGGTGATGGGTGTCCAGAGTTGGGCGAGTTTATTCGCGGACTGCTGTGGCACGATACCAAAGGTGAGTGTTTCTGCTTGTATTTGAAGAGGAAACAAACCAAGTGTCAGGGGAAGTAGGTAGGATAGCGTTCTAAACTTCATTATAAATTCCTCACATAGTCCGACAAATTGACAGCATCGATAACCTCAGGTGCCAGCTGTGCAAAAAGCTCTTTTTCAGAGATATTCTGTTTTTTAGCGTTAAGAATTTGCTTCGCAATACTCAGATAGATAGTTAAGGAGGGGTGATTAATCAGGTTATCTTGGTCGGATTGATAACGAATTGCGTCGACAAATGTGTTATCAAAGCCCCATAACCGTAGTAAGAAAGCGCCAGCGAGATCTGCCGAAACATCGACAGGGTGATCCATTATGGCGAGCTGACCTATATTGTGGAGTAGCCCTGTGAAGTATGCTTGGTCTACTTTCGTATTCTCCAGATGTGCATAGCTCGCCAGTTGAGAGCATTGCATTGCCACCGCTTCGGCTTCATCTTGTAGCGCTTTGTGTAAAGGGGAATCGTCGTACGCGGCATATAGTTCGAAGTAGAAAACCAGTTTTTTTATCAAGTCATGACCTAAGCGAACAACCGCTCCATGCGCAGAAAAAACAGGGGTACCTGCACCGAAAAAAACCGAGTTTGCGATCTGAATAACCTTACTGAGGATGCTGACATCATTACTAATAAACTCCGCTACTTTTGACGAGTCAGGGCTATCTACGGATTCCAGATACTCGACCAACTCTTTATATAATTTTGGAAACAGCGGTAGCGAGTTGATTGCCCCCAAAGCACAACGGGTATGGTCGGGCAGGTCAAATTCGGTGAGGCTAAGCCCACGCTCAATAATTGAGACTAAGTCATCTTCCTCAAAAGGCTTGGGTAATAAGAGGTGGGCAGACTCACTCGAGCTGAGCACCATATTATGACTTGAATCACCTGTGATGATGACTCTGACAGCCGCTGGGTAGTCGATCTTGAGTTGTAACAGAAACTCCTTTCCCGTCATCTCTGGCATGTTGCCATCAACGATGACGACATTAGGAGGTAAAGTCGACATATGCTGTAAAGCCGCTTTGGGACTTTCATGCATGCTAATTTCCCAGCTCATATCTCGGACTTTACTTCTAAGCAGTCTTTTCATTGAGCTGAGGACTTGTGGCTCATCATCAATAATATAAATAACATTATTGTATTTAGTCATTGGCTACAGCCCCCTTCTGACTCAAAGATTGATTCTGAAGCAAGCTCAAGAACTCAGCGGCGGATACAGGTGGGCTAAAGAAGAACCCTTGAATTTCATCGCATTTCATATTGATCAGGTGATCTAGCTGCTCACGTGTTTCAACACCCTCTGCTACAACACGCATTCCTAGATCATGCGATAAAGCGATAACATTTTTTACCAAGCTTTGCTTCTCAGTGCCGTGTGTCAGCTCTGATATAAACGACCTATCGACTTTAAGTGTGTCAACGGGTAACTGAGTAAGGTAGTTTAATGAGGAGTAGCCTGTACCAAAATCGTCGATCGCAATACGAACTCCTAGGGAGCGGATACGCTCAAGAATCCTGATACTGCGGCGTATATCTTGCATTAAGAAGGTCTCTGTAATTTCAAGTTCAAGACAATTGGCTGGGAAGCCTGTTGCGAGAATGATCTCTTCAATGCGTTCTACTATATTGTCTTCAATAAGCTGGCGACCGGAGATGTTGACGGAAATAACCAAATCATTCATTCCCATCTGTTTCCAAATACGGCCTTGCTCACTGGCTTCAAGGAGCACCCAATCGCCAATAGGTTGTATTAAGCCTGTAATTTCAGCTAATGGGATGAAGGAGTTAGGAGTAACCATCCCTTTATCTTGATGAAACCAACGGATTAATGCTTCTGCTCCAATGATTGAGCCTGTTACCGTACATATTTTGGGTTGGTAGTAAACTTGGAACTCTTTTTTACTTAGAGCGTGAAACAGTTCACTTTGTAGGCTCACGACATCGTGATGGCTATTTTCCATGGAGGGGGTATACCCGCAATATTGGTATAGCCCTCGTTCTTTACTATGTTGTTCGGCAATTCGTGCTTTTCTGATGACTTGCTCAGCGTTGTCACCGGCGTCGTAAAAAGCATACCCGGCACTGAAAATGATCATTATTTCTCGGCCATCAAAACAAATAGGCTTAGAAAATGGATGTAGATAGGTTTGAATGGCAGTTTTTACTTCATCGTCGTTTAATCGGGTTGGGATTGAGAGAATATACTCGGCGCCGTTCATACGACTGAGATGAGCATCTGCTGGTAGCTGACTGGAGAACAACGAACAAATATGATGGAGCAGCTTATCGCTTTGTGAATAGCCAATATTTTCATTGATATAACGAAAGAGACGGATATTAAAATAGATGACGGTGATGTCACCACACTTATCTATATGTGATGCTATTCGCTCACTATAAATTGGCTTGCTTAGCAGAGAAGAGGAGGGGGGCTCAGTAGCGAGCATTTTCTCTTCCCAGCACTGAAACGCTTCATTGACTTCATCAATAAGATTTTGCTCATTCCAAGGCTTCTCTAAAAACTTATAGACAGCACCACTGTTCAGCGCTGAAATAACCGATGTTAAGTCGGCATAGCCACTCAATATGAAGCCTAAAGTATCGGGATAAAGCGCTTTTATTTCAGTTAATAACTCGCCTCCTGTTTTCTCTGGCATTCTAAAATCGGTTATTACGACAGGAAACGACTCATGTTTGAGGATATCCAACGCCTCTGACGCACTACTGGCTGTCACCACTCTGAGGCCATGCCTCATAAAAGTCCGTTTCAAAGCCTTTAGTATGGAAGGCTCATCATCTACCAGTAACAAAGACCTATTACTCTCTTTCATCACCTGTTACCTATATAGGAATCAGACTATTTTCAACATAGCTTGGGGCGCTGTAATCAGCTCTTCCACTAAGCGCAGTAAGTCAGAGTTTAAAAAAGGCTTCTGTAGATAGGCGTCTGCACCGCATTGAATAGATTCTTCTAATTGTGCCTTATCTAATGCAGAAATGGTTATAATCTTCACATGGCTGATTTCAGGCGTATCACGCACAAATCGGATAACGTCGAATCCATCAAGACCCGGCATGCAGAGATCCAAAGTAATGAGTTCTGGTTTTAGTTGTACCAGCATACTTCCAGCTCTAAACCCATCTTGTGCGGTGTGTGTCTTGTAGCCAGCACCTCTCAAAACCCTTTGAATTGCGTTAGCAACAGGCTCTTCATCATCAACAATCAAAATCCCCTGTCCAAGCGTCAAGGTTCCTTTTAGCTCGTCTGGCATGGGTATGTTATGCCGACTAAGAAACCTTAAGAAGGCCGCTTCCGTAATCCGATTATTGCCTCGACCTGGCAATTTAAATCCCTCAAGCTCGCCTTTTTCAATCCATCGAATGACCGTTCTTAAGTTGACATCGCAAAATTTTGCAATTTCTCCAGTTGAGTAGGTCTTCATAACTACACCACATCTGATAACAATCTGCTTGGTTTACCGTTTTAACAATAGACGCTAATGTCACTATTGTCACATAAACTTTACAGATTTTTATGAAAAACAGTGTGAATATATCAATAAATGGCTGTTTTTTAGGAAGAATAAAAAAATCAGCATGACATTTGCGACATTAGATATTCGTGACTATATTTATTGTAGACCAACTTTTCGGATACCCCACATGACGACAATGCAGAATGAGTCACATGGCACACCCATTAACAAGGAGATGTCTTCTCTTGTCGTGCTGTGCGTCGACGACGAGCTTAATGTGTTGAAATCATTAAAGCGCACATTGCGATCAGCCAAGTATGAGGTGCATACAGCAAATTCAGGGTTAGATGGGCTCGAAATACTTTCTCAACACCCTGTCGATATTGTTATTTCAGATATGCGAATGCCTGAAATGGATGGCGCGGAGTTTCTGACTCGCGTAGCTGAAAACTACCCTAATACCATTCGTCTACTGCTAACAGGCTATTCTGATATTGCGTCTACTATTACGGCCGTTAATAAAGGGGGGATATCTAACTACCTCCATAAGCCTTGGAATCAAGAAGAGTTGATGCTGACCTTGGAGCAGGGGGCTGAAAAGCTATTACTTGAACGAGAAAATAAACGTCTATTAGAAGAGATCAGTATTAAGAATAAATCATTAGCTGAGCTCAATCATAGCCTTGAGGATAAGGTTAAGCAGCGAACGGCCCAGATAACGACCGCCTTAACAAAACTACAAGCTGCCAATGCCGTTATCAAGAATAACCTCAACGCGACAATAAGAACGTTTTACAACCTGATAGGGTTTAACCCTTTTTTAGGTGGCAAGCTAACAATCAAGATTAGCAATTTAGCGCACTTGTTAGCAGGCGCTACCTGTGAAGATGCTCAACAAATTAAAGATATTCAACTTGCTGCTTTGCTATGTGAACTTGGTATGCTGGGGCTGCCTAATGAGATCTTACAAACACCAGTAGATCAATTAACATCCGAACAGCGATCGTTATATGTATCTTCTGCAACCCAGGCCCACTTGGCGTTAAGTCCTGCCGCGCCGTTGAAAAATGTCGCGTATTTAATTCTTCATCAGCATGAAAGTTATTCTGGGCAAGGTGGTCCTGATCGCCTCAGTGGTAATGATATACCCCTAGGGTCACGTATCATTGCTCTGGCTCGGGATTACATCTATGCAACTTCTGGAAAACTTTTTAAAACTCGAATGAGTCCGCAAGGCGCCATTGATTATTTTTCGCAAAACGAAGACCTTCGTTACGATCCTGATCTAGTTGCAAGGCTGCCTGAATTTGTAGACCAACTCGACTATAAAGAGGTTGATGAAAACGAGAAATTACTGGCTCTAAGCGAATTGGAGCCGCGAATGAAGCTATCTCGTGATGTTTTGAATAATAACAATATGCTGTTGCTTCCAGAGGGGCATGTTTTTACAGAAGAGTCCATAAAACGACTCCGCAAGTTCCTCCATGTAGAAAGCGCCCCTGTCGAAATTTTTGTGCAGATACAATGAGGTTGCTATGAAAACGGTGATGATTGTCGATGATGAGATGAATATTTTAAAAGCATTAAGACGTTCATTAATCAAAAAAGGATGGTCTGTTACTTGCGTCGCCAGCCCTATTGAAGCCTTAAAAAAAGCCCAGCAGGGAATGTATGCTGTCATTATTTCTGATTATAAAATGCCGCTCATGAATGGTATTGACTTCTTACTCGCCGTTCAAAAGTTACAACCCTATTCATCAAAAATCATGTTGAGTGGGCAAGCGGATTATGAAGCGCTGACCAACGCTATTAACTATTCGGCGGTTGATCGTTTTATTGATAAGCCTTGGACAGATATCAGCTTATGTGATGCACTCGATTGGGGGCACAAAGCATTTCTTTCAAAACTTCGAAATGACCGACATGTCAACAAGGCATCTATGTCAAAAGAGCAGTTCATGGATTGGAATGAACAACTACTAGAGCAAGCCAGTCCTGGTATAACCAAAGTACACAGAAACGAGATGGGTTGGATTGAATGTGACCTCGAATAAAGGAGAGTGCTCATGAAAGGTGTTGTCTTTAATATTCTGGAAGAGATGGTTTTAGATCAGTACAACATGCAAACGTGGAACAACATACTCCAAGAATTAGAGCTGGAGGGTGTCTACACGGCAGGTCAGAGTTATCCGGATGAGCAATTATTTTTATTAGTTGAAACCATATCTGAAAAAACGGGTATTGAGATGACAACACTGGTGGGAGCTTTTGGTGAGTTCATGTTTACCCGTTTAGCGCAAAAGTATCCTATATTTCTAGAGTCAGAAAGCACATTAAAACATTTTTTAATGAGTATTCATGATGCTATTCATATTGAGGTAAGTAAGTTGTATGAAAACCCGCATTTACCACACTTCGCATATGAAGAACTGAGTGATGAGGAATTGCTTATGCGCTACACATCCCCCAGAAAACTCTGCATTCTTGCTGAGGGTCTCATTCGAGGTGCAGCTAAATACTATGATCAAGACATCGAGCTTTCCCACCCTGTTTGTATGCACAAAGGTAGTGATCACTGCGATTTAATTGTGAGGTTTCTATAATGGATGACAATAATGCTTACAAGTTAGCCTATGAAAGGGAGAGAAAAGCTCGGTTAGCCGCTGAAACTTTACTTGAGGATAAGACCAGGGAGATTTTTAAGATCAATCGTGAACTTAAAAGCAGTTATGACGTATTGAAAAAGCAGCAAGAAATAATGCTCAGTAGTGAAAAATTAGCAACCCTAGGGACTCTATCTGCGGGTGTAGCTCATGAAATTAATAACCCTCTAGCTTTTGTTAAAAGCAACATAGAATCCCTACCTCAATACTATGAAACCTATGCAAGGCTTGTGTTGCTTATCAAAGAGATGATGCCCTCGCTTTCCAAGCCTCATAGGGATCAGTTAGAAGCATTCTTCAAAAAAGAGGATATTGATTTTATTCAAGAAGATATTCCCGACCTCATGAAAGATACGATGGAAGGGCTAACACGCGTTAAAGACATCATACTTAACCTTCGAAGTTTTGCTCGCACACAATCAACAGACCGAGGTTTGAGTAATGTCAAAGAGGGGATCGAAAGCACACTTAAAATACTCAATAGTGAGTTAAAAAATTCAGTCGACATAAAACTTACATTAAACCCAGTACCGGATATTTTTTGTAATGCTAATGAAATAAATCAAGTATTTCTTAATCTAATCATCAATGCCAAGCAGGCTATGGAGGGTAGAGATAGACCAACGATTGAGATTACTTCGGATGTCGTGGGCGACTTCATTGAAATAAAAATAGCTGACAATGGATGCGGCATACCAGCCGAGGTTCAAAAAGATATTTTTGTGCCTTTTTTCACCACTAAGCCGGTAGGGGAAGGAACAGGTATGGGGCTCGCTATTGCTTACGGCATTATACAGGATCATGGTGGCGATATCAGTTTACAAAGCAGTGAAGGTGAAGGAACCGTCTTTTCGGTAAAACTACCCATTACTCAGGAAGAATAAAGGGTAGTCTAAAGCGGTAAGGCCTGCGGATGATTACTTACCCCATAGCTGTTGAAGCAAATCAGTTGTGCGGGCTGCTGGATTGTTTCTAATGGCTTTTTCTTCAGCGGCCAGTTTAATAAATAACCCCTCCAAGGCAGCATTCGTAACATACTGGGACAAGTCAGTATTTATATCCTTACCGATTAAGGGTAAAGAAGCAGCTTGACTTGCTAAGGCTTTATAACTGCGCGTGGCATCAACCGATTCGAGTGTTTTGTCAATTTCTGGCTTAAATAATTCCGCAATGCTAGCGCTGGATTTTTCTCTAAAATACTGTGTCGCAGCATCATCAGGGCCACTGTAAATTTTCTGGGCATCCTCAAAGCTCATTGACTTAAGTGTATCACTGAGAATGGATGCCGCAGCTGGGGCCGCTTTCTCGGCAGCCTGATTGATGGCGCTTTCAAAGCTATCGATCTGCTCTCCCATACCGAACTTGCGCAGAGGCTTGGAGAGTTTCTGTAATGCTTTAGGCATGGGTATACGAATTTGCGCATCATTTAAATACCCGCCTTCAGAGGAAACTAGATCAATGGCTCTTTCTGAACCAAGTGATAAGGCTTCTTTCAAACCGTTTATTAGGGTTGCGTTATCAAAAGCACTGCTTCCAGATACGGATTGTTGCACGACGTGACCACCTGTCTTTTTAATATCCTCAACTAAGTTGCCTAAGTTAGCCGCTTGCGTTGTTGTACTAGCCAGCATTGCTGAAATAATGGCGGTGGTGAGTAAATGAAAGCGCATAAAGATCTCCAAAAAGGTTGTCCTATTCTGAGTGTACAGTATTACCTTTTTCGATTAACCTCTACTGACTCCTTCGTCCTATCCAAGAAGTAAAAAAGAATAATGAAAGATTGGCGTTTCCCGCTGTCAGTGGGCATTTTGTTTGGATGTTTATGTACGGCTGCGGTGGTTTCAGCAGAGAATCGTATCATTACATTGGGTACCGGTGGTTCAACAGGGCTTTACTATCCCACAGGAGGGGCTGTATGCCGCCTAGTTAATCAAACCCGTGAAGATCATGGGATTCGATGCGCGGTACGTAATACACTCGGCTCAATCGCTAATCTTGAACAGGTCAGCAAAGGTGAGTTAGATATTGCGATTGCTGAAGCCGCACAACTGTATCATGACGTCCGCTCAAAACATCAAGTCGTTAATGGTGATCGACTTACCACCCTAGTAAGCTTATATCCAGAGCATCTTTCTGTGCTAGCTAACAACGATGCGAGCATTGATAGCTTTGATGATCTCAAGGGCAAAAGGATCAATATAGGAAAGACCGGCAGCAGCCAACGCCAAACGTTAAGCATTCTAATGTCGGGGCGGAACTGGAGTGTTAAGGACTTTTTATCAGTACTGGAGCTGGAACCCGAAGAACAAGCTGCGGCGCTGTGCGATCGCCATATAGACGCCACATTGTATATGGTAGGGCATCCGAGTGGCGCAATTAAAGAAGCCATTCGAGATTGTAATAGCCGTTTGGTCAGCCTTTCTGATCGAGATATTTCGACGTTGATTGAAGAGAACTCAAAGTATTCAAAAAGTGTCATCTCTGGAGATCTATACGGTTTGCCCGACGCAGAAATTCGCACGGTCAGTGTTAATGCCACACTGTTCAGTAGAGCGGATTTGCCTGAGGAAACCGCCTATGCCATCGTAAAATCTTTATTTACACAATTTGACGACTTCAAACGGATGCATCCTGCGTTTGCTGACTTAACCCCGAAAGAGATGCTGTCTCAGCCATTAGCAGCGCCATTGCACCCTGGCGCACTACGCTATTATCAAGAAGCAGGACTCGACCAATTTATTCCTCAAGAATAATCATGTAACAGTGTTTTCTTTTAACGTGACAGGGAGCACTAAGCGAAAATAAGCCCCTTTAGGGCTTTCTAAGCAGGCGATCGTTCCTTGTAAGAGCTGACTGACAATATTATAGGTAATGTGCATTCCCAAGCCACTGCACCCCTGGCTTCGCTTTGTCGTCATAAAGGGTTCAAATAATTTTTCACGCCAGTCATTCGCAACGCCAATGCCATTATCGCGATAATCAATCACCAGCTGCTCCTCTTGTAACGATAGCATTATGCTGATTTCGCCTCCCGGTTGGTTTTCAAACCCATGGATTAGTGAATTAATAATTAGGTTATTAAACACTTGATAATAGCTGCCGGGATAACTGTTAATCATCAAGTGCTCTGGTCCTGTGATAGTGATCTCAGGCTGGCATCGTTTCAGTCTGGGCTTTAGTGAGATTAAAATCTCATTAAGGTATTGCACCAAATCAAACGGCCTACGTTGCTCGCTAGATTGATCAACAGACACCAGCTTAAAGGCGCTAATTAGCTGGTTGGCCCGTTCTAGGTTTTGGCAAATTAACTGGCTGCTTTCTATAGCCGTAGCGACTAAAGGATCATCGGCTCTGGTTTGTTTATGCCACTGCGCTTGGTCGGCCAGATAAGATGCTGCTGTAAAACCGATACCAATCGGTGTATTAATTTCATGGGCAACACCTGATACGAGTGCACCCAGCGCGGCTAGTTTTTTGGATTCAACAAGCTGCTGTTGAGTAGCTTGTAACGTATCTAATGTCTGTTTTAACTCCTCGTTACGCTCTTCAAGTTCTCGGGTGCGGTCAGATACTCGCTGTTCCAGTTCCGCATTCAGGGAGGCTAATGAGCGTTCGGCTTCTTGCCGTTTTTGCATATCCGTTAACATGGATTGGCGCATGCTGTTCATCGAATCAACCACTTGACTTAACTCATCGTCTTTATGCTTTTTGTGGCGCTTTAATGTCAATGGGGTTTCGAGCTGATCCAGCTTTAATCGCCGAGCATACGCGGCCATTGTGCCCAAATGCTGTGTAATCAGACGATTAAATAACGCTAAAATGAAGATGGAGACCAGAAAAGTTTTGATGCCCTGTGTTGCAAGAATGACCAGTACTTTATCTGCAAGGCGTTGATAAATCTCATCCAGTGTTAGTATCAAGGTGAGATCCCCTACATGGGTAACACTCTGCTGTTTATTTAAGTAGGTCAGTGGGTAATGTCGTTCAATAATAGCCCCTTCAGACGGCCTCGATCCTGCGGCGTAGTAATCACCAAAAGGAGAGGTAATCTCCACAAACCTGACATCAGGCAATTGTTGCAAACCGTTTAACTGCACCTGCACTTGTGCTGGACTAATTTCCCACAGGCTATTTGCAAGACTATCCAATGAGCTGGCTTCTATCTGAGTCAGGCGCTCATCCACGGCGGATAGCTCATAACGGTAATCCAACCAGAGCTGCAAACCTGTGGCAACTAGCGTGATAACCGAGCTATACAAAAGGATAGAGGCTAGTAGCCTAACACCAAGCGGCTTTTGGCTAAGCATTTGTCGAAATGAATAGGGAAGATTCATCGTAGTGCTTCAGTCTATTGATCAAATATCTATCATACTAACTCCGCTATGAATCAAAAGCGCTGTAAGCCAAAAGTTTGTAGCAAATAAGCGTTAATTCTGAGTATTAGAAGTAAAAAAATTACATTTGGCACGGTAGGAGGTTTTATTGGCATGGAAGGCGGTACAGGGTTCTCGTTCTTTCTCGTATGTTGTTAACACGGTCTGCTTTTGTAACAGTGTTTTTAACCTTAGTGATTAAAGACTTGTTAAAAAGCCGATGTAAACGCACTTCGATAACTCCCGTGACGGGAATATAACGATAAGAAGGATTACCATGTCTTTTAAGCATAAAATCGCAACTACACTTCTCTCATCCGCTGTTGCTATGGCAACGACTTTCGGTGCAGCTTCAGCTGTTGCTGCTGACCAGCGTTATGTCACCATCGGAACCGGTGGTCAGACGGGTGTTTACTACGTTGTAGGTCAGTCAATCTGTCGTCTGGTTAACCGTGGCACGGAAGAGCACGGAGTGAAATGTACAGCACCATCAACTGGTGGTTCTGTTGCCAACATCAACGCTATTCGCCAAAACCAGCAAGATATGGGTATGGCGCAATCCGACTGGCAGTTCCATGCTCTACACGGTTCTAAACATGATTCGTTCGTTGAGCAGGGTAAGTTTGAAGACTTACGTGCACTGTTCTCTGTACATAATGAGCCATTCACTGTTGTTGCTCGTGCTGACTCAGGCGTAGAAACGTTCGACGACCTAGTTGGTAAGCGCGTTAATCTGAACAACCCAGGTTCAGGTACCCGTGGCACGATGGAAGTGATCATGGCTGAAAAAGGCTGGACGAATGATACGTTCAAACTGGCTGCTGAGCTGAAGGCATCTGAGCAGGCTCAGGCGCTATGTGATAACAAGTTAGACGTTATGATCTACTCTGTTGGTCACCCGTCAGGTGCTATCAAAGAAGCAACAACATCGTGTGAAGCGAAAGTCATTCCTGTAACCGGTGCAGAGATCGACAAACTGATCGCTGAGAACGATTACTACGCGCCAGCTGTAATCAAAGGCGGTATGTACAACGGTACTGACAACGATGTTCTGACATTCGGTAATGCTGCAACAATGGTATCTTCAGCCAAAGTTGACGCTGATGTTGTCTATCTTGTTGTTAAGTCTGTATTTGAAAACTTCGATCGCTTCAAGAAGTTACACCCAGCATTTGCTGACCTGAAGCCTGAAAATATGATCAAAAACGGTCTGTCTGCACCACTGCATGACGGCGCTGTTCGTTACTACAAAGAAAAAGGTTGGATGTAATACCGACCTGACTGAGAAGGGGTGCTTTTGCATCCCTTCTTTATTTTCCTGATTGTATTTTGGGAGCTGGGTATGACGAACCTGCAAAACAAGAATTCACCTCTAAACGAACAAGAACTACAAGAGATGGTCGCCGCCTCCGATACGGGCGCGCGAATCCCCCATGGATGGCAGGGAAAAGTTTTACTTCTGGCCGCACTGTGCTGGTCATTGTTTCAATTATGGATAGCATCGCCATTACCTTTTTATGACTGGCCACTGGTCGGTAGTTTTGGCATTTTCAATGACACCGAAGTCCGCGCTATTCATCTAGGCTTTGCGGTATTTTTAGCCTTTACTGCTTATCCTGCGCTATCAAGCTCGCCACGCCACCATATTCCGCTCAATGATATCGTGCTTTCCTTTGCAGCGGCTTTCAGTGCGACCTACATTTTTATCTTTTATGAAGAGCTGGCAAGCCGTCCTGGGTTACCTAATACTCAAGATCTGATTGTCGCTATTGCTGGGTTATTACTGTTGCTGGAAGCAACGCGACGCACACTTGGCCCACCATTAATGATTGTGGCCATCGTCTTTTTAACCTATTCCATCGCTGGCCCATACATGCCAGAGATCATTGCACACAAAGGCGTTACACTTAAGGAGCTTGTCAACCACCAATGGCTGACGACGGAAGGCGTTTTTGGTATTGCGCTTGGTGTTTCTTCTAACTTTGTCTTTCTCTTCGTTCTATTTGGTGCGCTACTGGATAAAGCAGGGGCGGGTAACTATTTCATTCAGGTTGCTTTCTCATTGCTAGGTCACATGCGAGGCGGGCCGGCGAAAGCGGCGGTTGTCTCTTCTGGTCTAACTGGCTTGATTTCCGGCTCGTCGATTGCAAACGTAGTAACAACGGGCACCTTTACTATCCCAATGATGAAGCGCGTAGGCTTTTCTTCAGAGAAGGCGGGTGCCGTAGAGGTAGCCTCCTCGGTCAATGGTCAAATTATGCCACCCGTGATGGGGGCAGCCGCTTTTTTGATGGTTGAGTATGTCGGCATATCCTATGTCGAGGTGATTACTCATGCTTTCTTACCCGCTTTAATCTCTTATATTGCCCTAGTTTATATCGTTCACCTTGAAGCGCTGAAAATGGATATGCAAGGCCTGCCTCGCCGTGGTGCGATCAAACCTTGGCACTTGCGCTTAATGGGTATTCTTGGTGGGTTTATTGTCACCGCGGGTATTGCAGCGCTGGTGTATTATGGCATCGGTTGGATCAAGCCAACCTTTGGCGAAATGGCAGGCTTTATCATTGCCGCTTTACTGGCCGCAACTTATCTGTATTTGATTCGTTTCGCCTCTAAAGTGCCTGACCTGAAATTAGATGATCCGAATGCCCCGATGCTAGAGCTTCCAGAAGTTGCACCTACCGTCAAGTCGGGTTTGCACTTCCTACTACCGGTTGTTGTTTTGGTGTGGTGTTTGATGGTTGAACGCCTATCACCCGGTTTATCGGCTTTCTGGGCTACGGTTTTGATGATCTTTATTTTGGTCACTCAACGACCTCTGATCTCTTTTTACCGTGGTCAGTCAGGGCTAGCGCATCAGTTGCGTCGTGGCTTTAATGAGCTTATCGATGGTCTAATCGTTGGTGCGCGCAACATGATCGGTATCGGCATTGCTACAGCAACCGCAGGTATCATTGTCGGTGCAGTTTCCCAAACAGGGGTGGGGTCAGTTTTAGCCGATCTGGTCGAAATCCTGTCGATGGGTAACCTTCTGCTGATGCTCATGTTAACAGCAGTTTTGAGTTTGATACTCGGTATGGGCTTGCCTACAACAGCTAACTATATTGTCGTGTCTTCTCTGTTAGCCCCTGTTGTCGTTTCATTAGGACAAGAATCAGGGCTGATCGTACCCTTGATCGCGGTACACCTATTTGTATTTTACTTCGGCATTATGGCGGATGTAACACCACCGGTAGGTTTAGCATCGTTTGCTGCAGCGGCGGTCTCTGGTGGAGACCCTATCCGCACAGGCTTTGTTGCCTTTGCTTACAGCTTAAGAACGGCTGCTTTACCATTCCTGTTTATCTTCAATACCGACTTGCTCTTAATTGATGTCGGCTGGATTGGCGGCATTCAGGTGTTCGTTATTTCTACCGTTGCTATCTTAATCTTTACCGCAGCAACACAAGGCTTCTTTATTACCCGCAACCGTTGGTACGAAACAGTCTTAATGCTATTGGTGGCATTTTCACTCTTCCGTCCTGGATTCTGGATGGATCGGGTTGTACCGCCGCATCAGACTATTGAGCCTGCACAATTGGTAGAAATGGCCGGTCAACTGGAAGAGGGAACTGAGCTACGCCTATGGATAGATGGAGAAGATGACGTGGGTAACCACCGTTCTTTCTTGACGTTATTACCATTAGGTGAGGGCAGTAATGGTGAGGATCGCTTGTTCTCTTCCGGCATCGAGTTAGTTACCAATAACGGAAAAACCATTATTGATATGGTGGGGTATGACAGCCCGGCAGAAAAAGCAGGTCTTGCGTTTGATCAGCTCATTACATCGGTTGAAATTCCTCAATCTCAACCGGCGAAAGAGTTTATGTATTTTCCTGCGTTGGCGCTCTTGGCATTGATTGTCTTTATGCAAAGAAGACGAAGAGCAAGCCCCCAGCTGAGCACTGCATCGGCTAATTAAATCGAGTGAGTAGTCAGGCCGGCCTGAAATGGCTGGCCTGACACAAGAGGAACACAACATGTTTAAAAAAGTACTTGTACCCGTTGATCTAAATGAGCCGGCATTCAGTGAGAAAGCGATGGCCTTGGCGTTAAGAGAGATGGACGACCAGGACGCAGAGCTGCATTTGATTGCCATTGTTCCGGGCTTTACGAACTCTTATGTTGCTTCTTACTTTAGTGAAAGTACCCATAAAAAAGCGGTGAAAGAACTCGCTCAAAAACTAAAAGAGTACGCCAACGCTCATGTGCCTGAGGGCGTGAAGAGTGTGCTGAAAGTCTATGAAGGCTCACCTGCGGAGCAAATCGTTACCTACATAAAAAAGCAACAGATCGACCTCGTTATTATGTCAGCACATCACCGAAATCCAGTGGATGAGTTTTTACTGGGTTCTGTGTCAGCGCGCGTAGCGGAGCGTTCTCGTTGTTCTGTATTACTGATTAAAAATTAACCCTAACCTAAACCCAACCTACAGGTTTAAAAACAAAAAGCCATGCCTGACCGATCTTATGATAACTGTGAAATTTTAGACTCCTTGAACCAACGTTTTAAGGAGAAGTTGTCACCCGATGCTGTAGAGCAAATATCTGCATTTGCTCGCCAGTATTACCAGACCTCAACGGATGAGGAACTGAGTGAACGTAGTCCTGATAATCTCTATGGTGCAACCATCGCGAGTTGGGAGTTTTTACAAAAACTGCCGGATAACCAACCTAAGATTCGTGTCTACAATCCAGATCTGGAGCAGCATGGCTGGCGTGCACAGCACACTGTGATCGAAATCCTCCAGCCGGATATCCCTTTCCTTGTGGATTCTATCCGGATGGAGCTAAACCGCCGAGATCGTGTTATTCATACGATTCACAATGCTATTCTCCGTGTCGAACGAGACGCCCAAGGCAACCTACAAAACCTAGTCAATGAAAGCAGTGATGCCTCCCAATATGAGTCCAGCATCTATCTAGAAGTGGATCGCACCAGCGATAGCCAAGAGCTAAAAATCATCCATACCGCGATTCAAAAAGTGCTGGAGCAGGTACATATTGCCGTTGCTGATTTTGAAGCGATGCAAAACCAAGCTCGCACCATCCAGAATGAGCTTCATGGCGATGCTACTTCTCAGGTGAATGCGTTTTTGGGCTGGATGCTCAATGATCGCTTTACATTCTTGGGGTACGATGAGCTAATCATTGAAGGGGAAACCGTTAAACGTGACCCTACAGCGTCACTGGGTATCAGCAAGCTCTATAAAAAGCGTAAAGGCGAGCAAGATAACCTGCTGTCTACTGCTGAGAAAGAAAACCTGTCACAGGAAGTACTGGTATTTGCTAAAGACGCTCACTTCTCCAAAGTCCATCGTCCGGCCTACTTAGATCGCGTAATACTTAATCGCTTTGATGAGAAAGGCCAGCTAATAGGCCAGCGCCGTTTTCACGGTTTGTATACGTCACCGGTTTATTCTGAACCTGCATCGTCTATCCCGGTGATTCATGAGAAAGCGCAGGCGGTACTGGCAAAAGCGGGCTTTGAGCGCCGTAGCCATAATGGCAAAGAGCTTCTGCAAATTATGAATGATCTTCCAAGAGATGAGCTGTTCTTATCCACGGAAGATCAGCTTTTGAATACCACGATTGGAATTTTCAGCATCCGAGATCGACGCAAAGTTCGTTTGCTAATGCGTACAGATCGCTGCCAGCAGTTTGTTAATTTCTTATATTATGTGCCGCGTGATATTTACTCCACAGCATTGCGTATCCAAGTGCAGGAGATCCTTGAAAAAGCCTGCAATGCAACCGAGTCTCAATTCACGACGCGCTTTAGTGAATCCGTACTAGCGCGGGTGCACTTTGTCGTCAAAATTGACCCACATAACCCGCTTATTCCCGATATTGAAGCACTCGAAAATCAAGTTAGTCAAATCTCGCGAGACTGGAAAGACGAGCTTCACGCCGCTTTAACCGAAACCTTTGGCGAAGAGCAAGGTAACCGCCTGCAAAGCAGTTACCGTAATGGTTTTACCAGTGCTTATCGAGAGCACTTTAGAGTTGAAAGCGCGGTATTTGATGTTCAGCGTATAGAAGAACTAAGCCCTGAAACGCCGGTGACAATGAGCTTTTATCGCGTACTGGAACAGGAATCACACCTTTTGCGCTTCAAGCTCTTTAGTAAGTCGCGCCCCTTGATTCTCTCTGATGTAATTCCGGTATTAGAAAACCTAGGGATGCAGGTATTAGGCGAGCACCCTTATGAGGTGGTACGCAGTGATGGACATAGCTTCTGGATCCATGATTTCACGCTGATTTATCAGGGAAAAGAGCCAGTTGTACTGGATGAGGTAAAAGACGTATTCCAAGATGCTTTTGCAAACATCTGGAGCGGTCGTGCCGAGAACGATGAGTTTAACCACCTAGTGATTGGAGCCAACCTGACTTGGCGAGAAGTGGCTATGTTGCGTGCTTATGCTCGCTATAGTAAGCAGATCCGTGCAGGTTTCTCCCAACCTTATATCGCTGGAACACTGGCCCGCCATATATATATCACCCGTTTGTTGGTGGCGCTTTTCCGTGCTCGTTTTGAGCCACAACGCCAAGGTAGTGAAAAGGTTAATGCACTGGCGAGTCGTTTAGAAAACAGTATTGTTGAGGCCTTGGATAAGGTGGATAACCTCAACGAAGACCAAATTCTACGCCGCTTCCTTGACCTGATTAAAGCTACGTTACGCACCAGCTTTTTCACACGAGACGCAGAAGGCGAATACAAAGAGTATTTTGCCTTCAAACTGAACCCCCGTGTCATACCGGGTATGCCGCTACCTAAGCCGATGTTTGAGATCTTTGTTTACTCAGCAAGGGTTGAAGGGGTACATCTACGTGGCGGCAAGGTGGCTCGTGGTGGTCTACGTTGGTCAGATCGCTTAGAAGATTACCGAACCGAAGTATTGGGCTTGGTAAAAGCGCAGCAAGTTAAAAACTCAGTCATTGTACCTGTTGGGGCAAAAGGCGGCTTTGTCGCTAAGAAACTACCCACCAGCGGTGGCCGTGAAGCTTGGCTGGAAGAGGGAATTGCCAGCTATAAAATATTCATCAGTGCTTTGTTGGATGTAACGGATAACTTGGTGGCTGGTGAAGTAGTACCACCGATTGATGTCGTTCGTCATGATGAAGATGATCCTTACTTCGTGGTAGCGGCTGACAAAGGCACTGCTACTTTTTCAGACATTGCCAACTCCATTGCCGAATCTCGTGGCTTTTGGTTGGGTGATGCTTTCGCCTCTGGTGGGTCACAAGGTTATGACCATAAAGGCATGGGTATTACTGCCCGCGGTGCATGGGAGTCAGTCAAACTGCATTTCCGTGAATTAGGCATTGATACTCAGACTCAAGATTTTACCGTTATTGGTATAGGTGATATGGCAGGGGATGTGTTTGGTAACGGCATGTTGCTATCCGAGCATATTCAGCTTTGTGCTGCTTTTAACCACCTACATATCTTTATCGATCCTAACCCTGATGCGGCAAGTAGCTTTGTTGAGCGCCAGCGTCTTTTTAATCTACCACGCTCTAGCTGGGAAGATTACAACGCCGAACTCATTTCAAGCGGTGGCGGTATTTTCTCCCGCGCAGCTAAATGGATTGAGATCTCGTCTCAGATGAAAGTCCGCTTTGGCATCACAGAAGACCGTTTATCTCCGAATGACCTGATCAGTGCACTACTCAAAGCACCTGTCGATCTGATCTGGAACGGCGGTATTGGCACCTATGTTAAAGCCAGCCATGAAAGCCATAGCGATGTGGGTGACAAAGCCAACGACAGCTTACGCGTTAATGGTAACGAGCTGCGCTGTAAGGTATTGGGCGAGGGTGGTAACTTAGGCTTTACTCAATTAGGCCGAATCGAGTTTTGCGCTAAGGGAGGAAAATCGAATACCGACTTTATTGATAACGCCGGGGGTGTAGATTGCTCCGACCATGAGGTCAATATCAAAATTCTGCTCAACGAAGTGGTAGCGAACGGAGATTTAACCGTTAAGCACCGTAACGCTTTGCTGCGAGATATGACCGATGAAGTCGCCGAATTGGTATTAAATAATAACTACCAACAAGCTCAAGCGATTAGTATATCGCTTCAGCATGCGCGCAACTCATTGGACGAATATATTAGATTAATCAGCAGGTTAGAGGATGTTGGCAAACTAAATCGTGAACTTGAATTCTTGCCAGGTGATGATCAATTACAAGAGCGCAAAAATAACAGCGCAGGCCTTACACGCCCCGAGCTTTCGGTACTTATCTCCTATGTGAAAATGGAGCTGAAAGAATCCCTGAGCAGCTCATGGATCACGGATGATGCGTATCTCAGCCAAGAGATTAAAACAGCTTTCCCTGCTAAGTTGGTAAACACCTATCCTGTTGAGATCAGCCGACATCGTCTGCGTAAAGAGATTATAGCGACGCAACTAGCCAACGGTATGGTTAACAGCATGGGAATCACCTTTGCTGAGCGGCTTAGCCAAGTGAGCGGATACGCTTTTGCTGATATTGCAGCGGCTTGGGTGATCGCAAGGGACGTATTTGATATCGATTCACTGCGCTCCCAAATCGAAGCGTTGGACAATCAGGTAGACTCCGGATTACAACAACAGATGATGGCAGATCTGATTCGTGTTGTGCGTCGGGCAACCCAGTGGTTCTTACGCCACCACCAGCAAAGCGGCGATATTGGTACGCTTGTTGGCCAATTCCGTCCGGCTGTCGAGCTGATCACTCAGCAATGGGGTGAATTACTCAGTGGCGAAGCTCAAGAGCGCTGGAGCGAAAAACAGCAGCAATTAATTAATGCCGGAGTTCCAGCGAGTTTGGCAGCATCAATAGCAGGTGCTGACAATCTCTACTCTCTACTCAGCATTATTCAAGCGGCAGATCGTACCAGCCAAACTCTGCAACGGGTTGCTCAGGTCCATTTCCGTCTAGGCGATCGTCTCAAGCTATATTGGTTTGACCTGCAAATGAAAGAGATTGAGGCGGTTAGCCATTGGGAAACAATGGCAAGAGACAGCTTTAGGGAAGATCTTACCAATCATCAGCAGTCAATCACCGAAAACGTATTGAACGCCGATGATACGCAAGCAGAGCCTGAGGAGCTGCTAGAAAGCTGGCTGTCTGGTAAATCGTTGTTAATGGATCGTTGGCAGTCACTGCTTAACGAGATCAGCAATAGCGGCCAGCAAGACTTTGCTATCTACACTGTTGCCATTCGCGAACTTCAAGCATTGGCGAATGACATTTAACAAAACGACCGAAGCAGTGGTTAAGGCCACTGCTTCATTTAAATACTCCAACCACTGGATAATGTAGGACCATGAGTACAGCAAACTTTCAGGCTTTTTCAGCCCAGCGTAGCGTTTTTAAAATCAGAGAAGTGGACGAGAACAGTTGGTGGGTTTACCGCTATGAGTTCGGTTTCCATGGTGTACAAGCACCGATCCCACGGGTGGTATTCTTTGCTCGGGATAAGCAGAAAGCGCAAGCATGGGTTGATAGTCAAATGGCAGAACAAGATTAAACCCATGCCATTAAGGTAAGGTGCCGGCTAATCAACTATACCGGCACTTTGCAGTGGATGGCTCCTTGGTCATCCACATTGATTACATGCTCGGCCCCTTGCCCTTGGGATAGTCCGTTTCGTAAAATCGATTGGGTGACATAATGCTGTAATTGTTCAGCCCATTTTTGTTGAGAGAATACAGGGTGTCCAGAGGTTAGCTCCAAAGAAACACGCCAGCTCCCCTCATCATCGGGTGATATCATGATGCGCAAATCATTGCCATCGGCACTAAGTAACGCTAATTCGACGATGCCAACGATCAAACACCTTAACTGCGTATAATTTCCCTCAATAGATGTAGCCAAACTTGGGGCTAAAACATAGTCCAATAACCAGCCGTTTTGACGACTTTCAGGTAAGAATAGCCCTAGGATGTCATCCATTAATTGGGAGGGACTAAAGCGTATACGCTCTGAAAGGCCCGATGGAGTGTTCGCTAATTCCAACAAGGCCGCTAAGCGATCGATAGCAGCTTTCAAGTTAATCACAGCATCCTTTGCAACCGGGTTCAAACTCATCTGCTCAAGCCGCTGAGATTGACGAAGGAGGGGGGATAATCGCTCTTGTATCGACTCGGTAAGCACGCTGTCATAGTAAGCGGCAGGTAACGCAGATGATGAGCTACTCTGCTGGATACGTGCATTGCGTATATCTCGATAAGAACGCAGAGCCACCACCACGGAAGTCAGTAATCGTGAGGCTGATAATTCGGCTTTGCTTAGATAGTCGTTAATATCGTAATTAACAATCACCTGAGCTTCGGGCGCATAACCGGGGTGTCCGGTGCGTAGAATGATACGCACATCATGGTTATCTAGCTCACCACGGATATGCTCAACTAGCTGCAGCCCCGCGTGATCGGTTTCCATCACAACATCTAACAACACCAAGGCTATATCCGTGTGTTCAAGCAGCTTTTGACGCGCTTCAGCACCACTCATAGCACTGATCAGTTCAATAGGGCGTTGCTCAAACTCATAGCCACGAAATATCATACGCGTAATGCCATGAATGCCCTCTTCATCATCTACAACAAGTATCTTCCAGGTTGCCATATGTGCTTCATTTTATAAGTTTTATAGTTATCATTATCAGGACTATTCTGCCAGTAAAACACGCTTGTGTTCCAGTTGTTTCACTTTTTCAGAAGCACCCCAATCACGATAAAGGGTAAGTGCCTCTTCTATACAAAAGCGTGCTAGGCGTGTTTGCTGCGCAACGTATAGGTAGTCACTATAACGCTCATAAGCAAATGCTTTATGAAAAAGCCCCTCTTGTTTTTCTGCTACCTTAATAGCCTCTTCAAAAGCTAGAGTAGGGTTTTCTCCTTGCAAGCGAGTATTTTCTGCCATCAATAAACTGTAGTGAAAACTAAAATTATCGGAAGATTCTGCACGCCAAAGTTCAAAGCGGGAGAGAATCTGTTCCACCTCTACTCGGCGTCTTGGCCCCAAGCCATTATTCTGATGTCCTTGAATCAATCGCATCATCGCCGTACAAAAAAGCAGCTCACTGACACTAAAATACCCAGACATTTCGTTCTCCACTCGTCCTTCCCAAAGGTAGATAGTGTTCCAATAACACTGTTGGTCAAGCAGGAGGGCGACGATCGCATGGCTTATTGCTTGCCAACCGTTTTTATATTCGAGGCTATCTAGCTCAGGTGGTGCCTTATGGCCGAGTAAATAAGCGGGGAGATCAAGAATACCTGATAAAGCTGCTGATGGGGTGCTATCTCTCGTAATAACGATAGTTTCTAGCGATTCTGCGCCAAGTAGACGCAATTGATTATGCAATAAATTGCATTCTTGCAACACCGTTGGAAATTGGTTTTCCCGTGCCAGCAGCGCTAATTTTTCCACATGGTGACGTATCTCATCTAATGGCGTTAACCAGTGCTGGACACGACTTGCATAGAGCAGCATCGCATGAAGGGCAGCTTCATCCGGTTCACCAGCAGCTTCAGGATGCAGCCCACCATAATGGTTCGCTAGTTGCACACCTTGAGCTGCAAATAGCCGTGCTAACGGATAATCTCCACAAACCCATGAAGCCACCCAGGCATAACTAATGAACGCAAAAGGGGTCAAGCTAGAGCGCCCTTGCTCCAGACTCAGCTGGGTCATTCTCCCTGCAGCACAAGCAGCGAGAAGAGGTTGGCCTGATTGTGTAGCCATTAATAAGATCTGTTCTAAGAGAGAAAGCCTAAACAACTCGTCAGACCCCACTTCAACTGCCAGTCTTTGCAACGCCTCACCATTAAAAGACTCACTAATGGCATCTAGTTGTGTAAGCAAATAGGGGAGCTGGGCTTTGGATGTGCTAGGCAAGGGTTGATCGATTTTAGCTAAGGTCTGCATCAAAAGGGATAATGCTTCCTCTGGGTTGTATTGTTGTTGATGAATCTGAGCCAATAACAAAGCATGCTGTGCTAATACCGGTAGTGTATTGGCCTCCTTCAACTTATCTAAACATGCCTGAGCTTTATCTATCTCTCCTGCACGAAACCATAAATGAGCTTGATGAGATAGCAGTGACTCTCGTTTAGAGCTTGATATTAAGCACTCTTCTTTTTCATTATATTCAATAAGATAGTTAAGATAGTTAGCAGACTCTTTAAACTTATGCAACGCTTCTGTTAATTCGGAAGCTCGAAGATTCAAGCCAGTCACTTGCTCAAATAAGGGATCTGAAGGCTTGAGTTCGAGCGAATTCAGATGATGTAAACAGGTTTCAACCAACGGGAGTGAATCGTCAGTAATGGGGTTATCTTGCAGTACGTTGAGTAATCGCTCGCCCATTGTTCGATGCTTCTCTTCACGTTGATGCTTGTTTAGACGTTGTAATATACGCGCTAAAATGTCTGGGTGATTAAACCGGTAACGTCCCACATCATCTGCCGAGGTTTTTACCGGCTGAATAAGCCCTTGCTGCTCAACAGGCCAAAGATGGATCGCCAAACGCGCTACAGGGTTATGAGTGATCTCAGATAAGCTTTGTAAATCAAAGGACTCACCTAACAAGGCAGCCCACTCTAACAATGATAAGGAGAAGTCGTTAATGGATGACAACCGTAGGTCAATAGTTTCTGTGCTGATATCTGATACATCCAACACCGGATCGGTTATGTGATCCGGTAGTCTAGCGTCAGGCACAACCAATGAGAAAGGGTTGACTTGTTGCCGGTACAGGCTCGGGGCAACTCCCATCCAACGCTTAAAAGCCTTTTGGAAAGCTGACTGGTTTGAAAAGCCTAACTGAAAGGCGATTTCACCAAAACTCATTTGCCCTCGCTGAATCAGCTGCAAAGCAACATCTCTACGCGTTACATCATACAAGTCTTGAAAGCTGGTACCCAAAATACCTAACTTACGCTGCAAAGTACGTAAGCTCATACCCAGCGTTTCGGCCACCTCCTCTCGTCTAATGGTTCCGCCGCCTTCATTCAATTGGCGGCGAATCAAATTGCGTGTTTGTGCAATAAGCGCCCCTTGCTGATTCATTTTACTGAGCAAGGAATCTGCAAACTCCAAATGCAGTTGATGCATCTCTTCATTCGCTTCCAGACACGCCAACGAGAGATAGTCTGAGGGCAACAACAACTGGTTCCTGAGCGCATTAGACTCTACTTCTGCCGCAAAAAAGCGTTGGTATGGCTGGATATCCTGTGGCTCAGAAAACGCAAAACGCACACAGCGTGCAGGAATTTGCTGTCCCGTTAGCCATCGCGACCAATTAATTAAACAACCCAGTAAATATTCAACCGGTTGTAATTGAGGATGATTTAGCTCCAGCGTTAGCAGTACACCATCATCCACTGGTTCCATCTGAAGGACAGCACCCTCCATTAGAAGAGGAAGGTAATCAATCAAGGTTTGGTAAGCTTTGCCCAATGTCGCGGATGTGGACATCAGAAAACCGATAGAACCCAGCATCCGCGGTTGGGTGGCCTCAGCTAAGCTAAGCGCAATATGGGGGTTATTTGATGCCTCTACCAAGAGGTTCAATACATCGGCATAGCGCTGTGTCGGAAAACGCACCCCCGGTTTGCTATAATCGCTTTGCGACAGCGATGCAGCCTCTAATATCCGTGCTGGTGCAAGCCGGTAATGTTGAGCCAGATGCATAACAGGTTCAAGTAGTTTGGCAGAAGCGGTAGTCATTGGCATGGGAAGAGTAGTACTATCCTTTGAGTTCTGACACAAGATTATCACAGAGCCCTATAAAAATATGTCCTTGCGTGCCACTTATTTTTTCCATACATTCATCCCCATTTTGGCAAGCTGGCTGTTTGCCTATGGCCTAAGCGCAACAGCTGCCAATATTCCCACGACTTTAAAAGTAGGGGTTCCAACACCCGGGCAAAAACCATTTTTTTGGCAAGATGATAGGGGAGGATATCAAGGTATCTATCCTGACACCTTGCGTCTTATCGCCAAAGATTTGCAAGTTGAACTCGAATTTATTCCTCTCTCCCAAGCACGCATCCGTCGCCATTTCACGGTAGGGAAATTAGATATTGAAATGGGGGTTCCAATGAACGAGCCCGAAGACTCCTCATTAAAGGAGGTATCCCTCTATAGCCGTCCATTCAGTGTCATTAATGAGGTAATTATCTATCGTCCTGAGTTATCTTTTCCGGTCTTTATCCTGAGAGATTTGGAAGGGCAGCGCGTTGCAACCGTCAGAGGAACCAGCGTGCCTTACTATCTTATTCGAGAGGATCTCACGAATGAATGGCAGATAGCACAACGGGTACACCGCGGCTGGAACGATATCGGCTTAATGAAAGAGGCTGTTGCTTTACACTATCAGCACTCTGAAAACCTGAATTATAAAACCTCGCTTCCGTACGCGAGTAAACCAGTAACGTTTAGGCTGCACCGAAATAAAGGCGCGCTATTACCCCTAATGAATAGCAGCATCAAGCGGTTAGAAGAGGAGGGTAAGTTGGAAGAATTGGTGTGCAAATACCTTTGTGGTACAGGTAAATAACACATTTAAATAGCCATACTTGAAATACTTTCCGGACTTCGCCTCTGGACTAAGTATCTAACAGTAACACTAATAATTAAGTGTGGTATTATTAATAGTATTGATAATGATTACTATTTAATAATATGAATTCAACAGTCATCCTCCCATCGTATCAGCTGCTTCTCGTCGAAGATGACGATACGATAAGCAGGTTAATTAAATCCGGTTTATCAGCTCAAGGTTACAGCGTTGATCATTGTATAGCCGGGGATCAAGGTCTGGAGCAGGCACTTAAACATCCTTACCACATGATATTGCTGGACTTGATGTTGCCTCAGCTCCATGGCTTGGAGCTGTTACGGAAACTCAAAGCCGTTCGCGAGAGAACACCCGTTATCGTGATATCAGCATGTACTCAGCAGCAGGATCGTATAACGGGTTTACATTATGGTGCAGATGACTATCTCCCTAAACCCTTTTGTATGGAAGAGCTGCTGTTAAGGGTTCAGGCTGTTTTGCGTCGTTGTTATCAAGAGAAAGTATTAGAAACACACCAATTAAAGGTTGGCCCCCTTAGAATCGATAAGCGTGCTCGCCGGGTATATGTTGAGCAGCAATTAACAAGTCCTTTTGCTAGGTCTGAGATCGAGACATTAACGCCAGCAGAGTTCGATCTTCTTTGGTATTTAATGTTATCGCCTGATGAAGTCCACTCCCGCGAATATCTATACCAAGCCGTGTTACGGCGCAATTATGCCCGATATGATCGTAGTCTGGATGTTCATATCAGTAACTTGCGCAGCAAATTGCGTGACAGCGCCCCAACTCAAGAATGGGTGATTACAATACGGGGTAAAGGTTATCGTCTGTGGTAAAAGGCAAACTTTACTGGGTATTAATAGCCAGTGTGGCATTAGGTAGCCTACTGCTATTTGCTTTATTGTACTGGGCTAATGATCAGATATCACAATCCCTTACTTTAATAGATAGCGCCCATCAGGCTCAGTTACAAACATGGGCAAATAAAGCAGAGTCTTACCTTACATCCAACGATTATCATGAGTTAGAGCAGTACCTGACTTATTTGAATAAAGATCAGCAAGTGGCAGCGTTTGTCCTAACCCATCAACTGCAACCTATCTCTGGCTTGGCGATACCGCCAGATTTACTGGGGAAACTGAACTTTCAACGGCAGTTAGATTGGCCTGTTCACTCACATTGGGATGAGGTGTTGATCGGTATTCCACTTAATAATGTGCAAGCGAGCTTCGTTGTACGTTTGCCCGATCACATGCACCCTAAGCCCTCTTTAGGCGGTTTAAAATTTATACTGACGATGCTGATCCCCTTGTCAGCCTTACTGCTACTCACGCATTTTTTGTATCGCTATATTATTGGGCCACTACGCACACTCAAAGAAGCCTCTAAACAACTTGCTACAGTAACATTGGATTATCAAGTAAGACCGCTATTTGGAAACCGACGAGATGAACTCAGTGAGCTAGCTGACACCTTTGATAATATGGCTTGTCGTATACAGCAACTGGTAAAAAGCCAACGACAACTCATCGGAGATCTATCCCATGAGATACGGACACCATTAACACGTATTCGCTTACTATTATCCTCCCATTTACCCGATGACGAACGACGCAAGCGCTTGGAGCATGAAATCTCAGTGATGCAACTCCTGCTTGATAACGCAGTGTTGTTAGCCCGCTGGGATATTGAACCGGAAGCGGCCAGCTTGGACTCTTTTGGTCTTGTACCCGTCTCTGATTTACTCACGATGGTGTTGGACGATGTTAACTTCGAATTTTCAGATCGGGAGATAGTGACCGCTATCGAACCTGAGTTAATGCTCTGCTGTGGGTCAGCCTTTGGGATGACAAGGGCTATGGAAAATATCATCAGGAATGCCATGCTTTATTCGGATGATAGCGTATATGTTTCAGCATGGCAGGGCGATCAAGGCTCAGATCTATCCCGTTTTAACGCCTCTGAATGGACAACCGTGGTTGATCATCAATCGTCAAACCCAGGTGTTTTCATCTGTGTACAGGACCAAGGGCCGGGCGTTGCCTTAAATGAGTTGAACCATATCTTTGAGCCTTTCTACCGGGTTGATAAGTCGCGATCACGAAGTCATGGCGGCAGCGGATTAGGATTACCCATTGTCCGTCAGCAAATAATGCAGTTACAAGGGGCGCTTTGGGTGCGAAGCCTACCTGATAAAGGGTTTGCTATCTGCCTGTTTTTTCCTGAACTGGAGCACATAAACGAATTGTAAAGAATGTAAATTTGCTACGCGAAGCTGGCTTGATATGAGAGATTAGCCACTAATGTAAATAATTATCATTCGTAATACAGGTTTAGCCAAATGACTCCAGCTTCGTTATTGAAAAAATTACCCCTAGCCTTAGCGATCAGTGCCGCAAGTGGGGCGGTTATGGCAGAAGGACAAGCCAAAGAGTTACAACCTCTAGAGGTTTGGGCAACACAAATATCAAGCTCATCTGAATACCTTGGCGATAATGATATTCAGCTTAAACAAGCCGACCATTTAAGCGACTTAATGCGTATGCTGCCGGGTGTTGAGGTTGGTGGAACACACTCCGTCGTACAAAAGATCAGTATTCGTAGTCTGGATGACACAGACCTGAATATCACGATCGATGGTGCTAACCAACAAGCTTATGTTTATCACCACGCGGGCAACCTGCTGATCAACCCAGATATTTTAAAAGCGGTAGATATACAAGTAGGTGCAAACTCAGTCTTGACGGGAGGTCTTGGGGGGAATGTCGCTTTCGAAACAAAAGATGCTATTGACTTACTTCAACCAGGCCAAAAAGTTGGCGGACGAATTCAGGGTCAAGTAGCCAGCAATAAGTACTTCGGAACCTCATTTACCGGATTTGGGCGCTTAGGCGAGAATTTAGATTTTCTTGCTTATATCAATCAGGTCGATCGTGATAACCCTGATGATGGTAAAGGACGAGAAAGCTTAGGTAATGATGGGAAAATCATGAATGGCCTGCTCAAGGCCGGTATTGCACTAACAGATGAGCAGCGCCTTGAGGTGGCCTATGACCACTACAAGGATGAAGGCGATTATCCTTTTCGTGCCGATATGGGTGTAGGGACTAATCAGGCTATTACAGGAGATCGCCTCTATCCTACCGATTACCAACGGGATACCTTTACGGTGGGCTATGAACTGGATAAAGGGGATGCTCTATACCTAAGAGCAAATCTATACCACAACGAACTCGCTTTAAAACGCCGTGAAGATACCGAGGAATATGCGGTAAAAGAGGGCGTCACAAAGAATATTGGCGGTAAAGTCTTAGCTGAAACCCTACTGGAACATGCAACGTTCAATCAAACCTTACGTTATGGCAGTGAATACAATCTCCAAAAAACGCGTATGTACAAAGATGGTCATAACAAAGGCGGTGAAGAGGCCGTTAGCTTGGCTCTCTATGCTGAGGATACGCTGGATTTTGATGGTATTCGTATTACACCGGGGCTACGGTATAACTTCTATGATATAGATGCTACCGCAGCTGATAAAAGCTACAAGGAGTGGACATGGGGTCTTGCAGCAGAGATGGATCTGAACTCACAGTGGACATTACGAGCGGCTGCAACCCGTTTATTCCAAGGGCCTAATTTAGAAGAGGCGTTCTATGCGGATTATGTTAACTCAAACAACGCCTCACTGAAGCCTGAAACAGGTCTAAACCGTGAAGTTGGAATCCGCTTCCGCCAACAGCAACTTGGGGGCTTTGATGAAGTTAACGTAGGTTTCACGGCCTTTCACACATCCATTAACGACCGTATCGCCTGGAGTAGTAGTGGAGGCAGCTGGTTCAACCAAGATAAGGTTGAGTTAAAAGGTTTTGAGGCCAGCGCACGCGTAGAAAAAGGCTCATTTAGCGCTTTAGCAAGCTACTCAAAAACTGATACAGAAGACAAACTGACAGGCAACCCTATAGCAGATCAATCCGGTGATAGCGTTTCATTAACTGTAGATTACACCTTCCCACAGCAAGTCACCTTGGCGTGGGAATCACAGTGGATCATGGAAGAGGGACATTACAACAAGCCTGCTTACAACGTGCATAGCATCTCTGCACGTTGGGCACCTAAATCGGTTAAAGGGCTTGAGCTGACCGCCGGAATTGAGAACATCTTTGATGAGTATTATGTCTCTCATGTTTCCCGTATTGGGGAGTCGAATCACCCACGTTTCGGACACCTAGTGTTAGATGACTCTGAGCCAGGTCGCAACATTAAACTCACAGCCGCTTATAGTTTCTGATTCTATATCTGATGACGAACCGGAGGTTTCACCTCCGGTGCGGTGAGGGCATAAAAATGCTGGATGCGATAGCGCAATGGGTATCGCCACGCCTAATGCGGACGATTCATCTTTACTCAGCAACCTTGATGTTGGCCGCCATGCTTTTCTTTGCATTCACTGGCATCACACTGAACCATCCAGATTGGTTTAGTGAACATCAATCAACCCTACGGGAGGAGGTTTTACCCGAGCCAATTCAGCAATTTCTTACGATTACCGACCCAGGGCAAGCCCCCCCTTCGCTTGTCTTGGATTGGTTAAAGAAAGAGCAGAATATCCATGGCAAGAAGATCGAGATCGATTGGGATAGTGCAGATTCCTTATTGTTGATTGATATACAACAACCGGGAGGGTTTGCTCTAGTTGAAGTCGACTTAACATCCGGCCGTGTTGTGATCGAGCAACGTCTGGGGAGCTGGGTACAGGTGTTAAATGATCTACACAAAGGGCGCTACGTAGGCGAGATATGGAAATGGTTTATCGATATCTCAGCGCTGATCATGCTGCTGTTTACCTTAAGTGGTTTCTGGCTAATTTTACCGCAAAAACGAAGACGTCAAGGCCTGCTTGGAATCGCACTAGCGGGAACTTTGGCACTGGTGCTGCTTTATAAAGGAAGTATTTAATGCTCAGAAAAACAATCTTGCGCCAATTGTGCATAACAGGGTTAGGTGTCGGCTTAACACTGAGTGCAGCCACGACTCAAGCCGCCGTGTTACAAGTCAACATTGAGCTACCCGAGTTTACACAAGGCCCATACCATCGCCCCTATGTAGCGGTTTGGGTAGAGAACGAAAAACACCAGCCAGTTCGGCAGATAGCGCTCTGGTATGAAGATGCCGAATGGCTAAAAGATATACGTCGATGGTGGCGCAAAGCTGGGCGTTATGGGCAAGCTGAAACAGATGCCGTTACTGGAGCGACCCGAGCCCCTGGAAATTATCAACTGGTATGGGATGGAAAGGATGCCAAAGGCAACCTATTACCTGAGGGCAGCTATTTTGTCCAAATTGAGGTGGTTCGTGAGCATGGGGGGCGCACATTGCGCGAGGTGCCAATAAGCCTGCCCCTCAAAGCACTGGATATTAGCCATCCCACCGAAGGGGAGCTAGGTAGCGTAAACCTCAAAGTGACACAGGAATAAAAGGACAACATATGCAACATATCGTTAACCCCAAGGTGCTCTGGCAGCACCGCAAAGCACTCTCACTGGCGTTACTTTTGGGAGCATCATCAAGCATAGCGACAGCTCATCCCGTGTGGCTGCTGCCTAGTGAGTTTGTGCTCTCCAGTAAGGAGCCTGTTTGGATCACTGTCGATGCATCTGCTTCTAACCATGTTTTTATCTATGATCATGGCATACCGCTGGAGCGCGCCAAAATAGCTTCTCCCGATGGAAAGACACGTCCGGTTGGCACCTATTTTAAAGGCCAACGCCGGAGTGTATTCGATCTGCAGTTAGATCAAGAGGGGACATGGAAGTTATCTGCCTCGCGCCCAGCCACACATATTACTTACTATGAGCACAACGGCGAAAAAAATCGAATCTTCGCAACTAAAACAGACGCGAAAAAACGCTTACCTAACGATGCTAAACTTGGCACAACAACCTTATATCACACCGCTACACACGCCTATGTAACTTGGGGAGCGCCATCAGATAAGGTGTTAGAAACCACAGGGAAAGGGCTAGAACTGGTTGCAAAAACTCATCCTAATGACTTGGTAGCAGGGGAGAAAGTGACATTACAGTTTCTTCTTAACGGTAAGCCTGCTGCCAATATTGATGTTGATGCGACGCCAAGTAACACCCTGTATCGCGATGACCGAATGGAAATACATGCACGTACCGACGCTCAAGGCTATTTCAGCTTTACGCCCTCACTCGCAGGGCCGTGGTTGGTCGGCGCTCATACTGAATACACCATCCCATCACCAGACGCTGACAAGGAGGCCCACCTGCTTTATCTAACATTGGAGGTGCAAGTGCAGTAACCAACAATTGTGATACTTATTTTACAATTGCGTGATTAACCCATGACTTCTCACCCATAGACTTCCCAGTAACCATTAATACAACTGGGAAGTTACGCTATGAAAATAAAAACGCTACTAGCCGGTATGGCTTTATCTGTTGCCGCAGCACCAAGCTTTGCAGAGGTCATCTCCGTTGAAGTTACCAACCTTACCCACGGCAGTTACTTCACCCCTTTATTATTAACAGCTCATGGCGATAACCTCCATCTGTTCAATGTCGGGACAGCGGCGACGCCTGAGCTTCAAGCGATGGCTGAAGGCGGTAGTATTGATGGGCTCGTTGCCCTAGCCAGTGCTGCTAATGCCTCTAACATGCCCAATCCTGCGGGAGGCTTGCTGGCACCCGGCGCTAAAACCAGCGTAATGCAGTGGGATACCGGCTCGAACGGTTATCTCAGCATTGTGGGTATGGTGCTGCCATCTAACGATGGTTTTGTCGGTCTTAACAGCTGGAAAATCCCCACAGCAAAAGGCAAATACACAGTCATGCTCAATGCTTATGACGCTGGCACCGAAGCCAATGATGAGATCGTTAACGGCGGTGGCACACCTGGAGCACCAGGCATTCCTGCTAACCCCGGTGCGAATGGCGGAACTGGCGCTACCGGCGTGACGAGCACAGAAGCGAATCAGACGGTCCATATCCACCGTGGCGTAATAGGAGATACGGAAGAGTTCAGCGGGCCAAGTGATTTAGACTCACGCATTCACCGTTGGTTAAACCCAGTTGCCAAACTGGTTGTGACTGTAGAATAGGAGAGGAGACGATGAACACGAAGTACATAATGTTTCCTGCCTTAATCGCTTTGCCATGGTTGCTAACAGCGTGTAGTGGTAGCAACAACGACTCACCCGTACAAAAGGTGATGGCAAACTATGAAATCAAAATTACCAACGCCACCCATGGTCAGCCACTATCGCCACCTGCCGCTATTTTGCATGATGGGCAATATATGGCATGGTCGATAGGTTCAGCGGCTAGCGCTGGGTTAGAAACCCTTGCAGAATCAGGGTCGCCAGCTGATCTGGTGGCCGAAGCGGCCTCTACGGTTGCACAAACCACAGGGAGTGGCGTTGTTGTACCTGGAGCCATGATGTCGTTGATGCTATCGGGTGAATGGTCAAGCGATCTTGAACTAACCGTCGCGACGATGCTGGTGAATACCAATGATGCCTTTACCGGCACAACAGGATGGCATGTGGGTGACTTGGCCGTTGGCGAGCATAAGCAGATGCTAATGCCTATCTACGATGCGGGCACCGAAACCAATGACGAGCTTGCCGCAACGATCCCTGGGCCTGCCGCTGGTGGTGAAGGTTTTAACCCAGCAAGGGAAAGCCATGATCAAGTCAGACGCCACCCCGGTGTCGTTACCCAAGCGGATGGTTATGCAGACTCAGCATTGACCGAAGCGCATCGTTTTGATCAAGGCGCCATGTTAGTTAGCGTAGTCCGTACTCAGTAATCTATGCTAGATTGACAAAAAGGATGGTGGCTTTCACCATCCTTGTACCACCAACGGAACACCCCATGCACGAAAGAATTCTGATTATCGAAGACCAAGAAGATATCAATGCACTGATCGCCTTGAATCTAGAGGTACTCAACTACCAAGTAAGCTGCGCGCTTAATGGCACGGATGGTTTACAACAAGCACAAGATGGCGAATTCGATCTTATTATCCTCGATGTGATGCTACCGGGCATCGATGGGCTGCAAATCTGCAAAATTCTTCGCGCAAATAACATTTTCACACCGATATTGATGTTAACCGCCCGTAAAAGTGAGGCGGATCGAGTAGTTGGGCTTGAGGTAGGTGCAGATGACTACCTAACAAAACCCTTTAGTGTATTAGAGCTACAAGCACGCGTTAAAGCCTTGTTGAGACGGATGGAGTTTAATAAGCAACAGCAAACAGAAGAGGGTAGTGCTGACAACATTACGGTTAAGCAACTACAGATTCATAAAACCAAACGAGTGGTCTCTTTAGCGGGGCAACCGATTAACCTGACCGCTAAAGAGTTTGACTTATTGCTGTATCTGGTGAGTTTTCCTGGTCAGGTTTTTAGCCGCGAACAACTCCTCAATGCCGTATGGGGCTACCGACACAGCGGATATGAACATACCGTCAATTCTCATATTAACCGCTTACGCGCAAAAATAGAGCAAGACCCAGCCAATCCACAATTTGTGCTTACGGTTTGGGGTGTAGGATATAAGTTCAGTGAATAGACAAGGTTTTAGATTTCGCTTATCGCTGGCGCTGTTTGGCAGCTTTCTACTCATTGGCGCTTTTGCAATTATGCTGTTTGTTTACTCGTCTCGTGCTTACCAGCAAGAGATCACTCAGCTCATGCACAAAGAGCTAGCCACCCATGTGGTTGAAGAATACCGTTTTTATCAAGGTGATAAGCCAGACATAGAAAGCACTAAAGAAACCTTTCATAACCTCATGTATTTAGGCGCAAATTTTGAATTTTATTTACTCGATACAAGCGGAAAAATACTGGCCTACTCAACCGATCCTGCAAAAATAAAACGCGAGCAGGTCAGCCTAGCACCTATCCAAACGTACCTAAACACCTCCATTTTAGATCAGCCCATACATGGGCAAGACCCAAGGTCACTCACTGGTGAGAAGATATTCAGCGTTGCCACCATCAAGCAAAATGACCAAGTGCAAGGCTATCTTTATGTGATTTTAGGCAGTGAAATCTATGACGAAATTGCCGATATGGTACTGAGCAGCCAGATCTTACAATGGGGGCTGGGTTTGCTTACCGCAGGTTTTGCTTTCGCGCTTTTGTCAGCCCTATGGATTACAGGATTGATTACCAAACCACTGCATCTGCTCACATCACAAGTCAAAACGGTGCAACAAACAGGGCTATCAAAACAATCTGTGCAGAACATACAGGTGATAGAACGGCTTGAGCAATGGCAAGAGGGCACACAAGATGAAGTAAACATCTTAGGGAGTGCCTTTAGGGAGCTATTAGAGCAGCTCAATGAGCAATACCAAAATGTAGTCACGGTAGATGAACTCCGAAAAGAGCTGCTATCACACGTATCACACGACCTCAGAACGCCATTGGCCTCCTTGTTGGGCTACTTAGAGACTTGGGAGCTAAACCAAGGCAAAGTATCAGCCATAGAAAGCCGCCAATATATACATATCGCCAAAAAGAATGCCCACAAGATCTCCTTATTGATCGAGCAGCTCTTTGAACTGGCTTACCTTGATAGTGGCAACGTACAAGTGAATAAAGAGCACTTTTCCATCGCTGAACTGATTCAGGACGTCCTGCAAAAGTTCCAGATAGAAGCGCAACAAAAGCAAATACACCTAGATATCTCACCGAAAGACAGCAGCATTTGCGTCTGTGGTGATATAGAAAAGCTGGAAAGAGTCTTTACTAACCTGATTGAAAACGCGATTCGTCACACCCCCGAAGGCGGCTCAATTACCGTAAAGCTGATTAACAGCTCGGGGCTGGTATCGGTCGAAGTCACCGATACCGGAATAGGTATACCAGAAGCCGACATCCCCCATGTATTCGACCCCCACTATAAAGCGCAGAACAGCGTTAGGGAAAACACAGCCCATGGCGGTTTAGGCTTAGCCATCACTAAAAAGATTTTGGATTTACACCAGTCAGAGATCGCCGTGAAAAGTGCGATAGGCCAAGGCACCACCTTTGAGTTCTCTTTAGCGGCTAAAGCGTAACCTCAGACACCGTAAGCACAGCAATAATCTTTTGATGATAACCGCTCCAGACGTAACGAAAATGCTTACCCTGGCGCGGAATTGTCACCGCTTTAGGCCGAAATGCCGCGACACACTCGCCACCCAAATCCCGTACGCTGCGGTATAACAAACCATTGCTATCCTGATCCCTCATGGTCTTAGCAAAAACCTGTGCCGCAGAATAATCATCAGGATCATGTAACGTCTCATACTCAGCATCACGCACATCATGCAAGGGCAGGGCGACTTGGTTAAAATACTGGCGCATCGTCAGCTCAGTATCTGGCTCTTGGGTAGCTGACAAAAACTTCTCCCGGTGGTAGACCGTCTCCGCAATGGCGGTATTCAGATCCCGAGCCCCGTAATACACACCAAAGCGCCCATCGGTAAAACGGCTCGCCACACCAATATGGGTAAAGGCAGCCATCACCGGCGTCGAGCCAGGCCCAGACACCCGTTCATCAGGTGATAACAAACAGAGATTACCCACTTCATCCCGTAGCCGGTCGTTGGTAAGCGACTCAATTGCATACACTAAATCCAGATCTTCGGGGTCGGCGACCGTCTCAAACAAACCGATAGGGGGGAAGTGGCTAGGCACTAAACGATGCAACTGACCCCAATCGGGCAGCACCTCAACCGGCAAGCGCATCTTAACCCCTCATGCCATCAAGATAACGGCGCACATCCGAGAGATTAACCAAGCTACCTTTGAGCATCACGCTAATCGCCGACTCGCCCCCAAAATCCCGATTAGGCTTAAACGGCCACGCATTAGCTTGCGCCTCGGTTGGGAACAACAACCGCAACGCCTTATAAATCCCCATCACATACGAGATGCGCTCTAGGGTATCCTTAGGCAGCGCAGGAGCATCACCACTACGCCACTTATAAAACGTAGAACGTGCCGGATCACCCAACAAGCACATCTCATCCTGAGCCGACAAACCCCAGCCCCGGGTGATGTTAAAGAACACCTTAAGCGCGGTACTAGAAACACGCTTAGGATCGGCTTCTTGTAAAATTTGAGTGGGTGAGTGCATAGCTGCTGCCTCGTAATATGATAAGTATTAGGGTTTGATTATAGTCCCTATTTGGATTTAAATACAAATATGTTCATATTTGGATATATCATATCGTATCTCTATTTTCCCAACACGTGGAAGACAACCTAGACAACCATGTTCAGTACTTCTAAAGAGCAGTAGAGAATGAAGTAAACAGAGTCCTTCAGCGATGCTTGGTCTTCTTATACAAACACTTACAACATAATTTAAAAATATATTGATTTCTAATGTTTTATGGTTAATATGCAGATACTCTTTACGCGTTTTTGAGGCCTTTATGGTCTTAGTCGGGTGCTTAGCCAGACTCAAACTTTTTGATACGCATTAGGATGCGCTGATGGCTTCTCTGGTCATTAGTCGCAGGCTCCTAAAGCCCAGAGAAGCCATCAGCGCTTCCTCTTAGGTAAAGAGCCCTAATTTCTGTCATGTGTCCAAAGGGAAATGGTCGCAATTTAGCATTCCGTCTGTACTATTTCGGAAATGCAAGTGGAAACTAAAGACAGAAGATTCGAGCTGGTTCAAAAAATCCAGCTGTCCAAAACTAAAGCGATACTTCAACCTCCCATCGTTTTTTTGTGTGGTGGAATCGTTGATATTAAGCAGCCAGAAGTTCTTTCTGTTCGTGAAGCCTTACTAGAGCATATGGCTCGCGCCCATCCTGAATTAGAAGAACAAACCACTCTCGCAGAAAATTATAAAGATTGGCTCCATGACGGTGTATACGCGGATCTTTTAGAGTTTGAAGACGATATTGCACACATTGCCTCCTTAATCATTGTCATACTTGAAAGTGCAGGGTCAATTGCAGAACTTGGCGCTTTTGCTGTTAACCCTCATTTGAATGAAAAGTTGCTAGTAGTTATATGCGAAGAACACTATGAACAAGATTCTTTCATTAAACTAGGACCTTTACGTCGCCTAGATTCTCTACGAGAAGGGAGTGTAGTTTCATACCCTTGGAATGTTAATTCCCCTGATCCATCAATAATGCCTTCTCTTGAGCATATTACTGACGACATTAATTGCTTTATTTCTGATGTAAAGGGTTCAGAAGGTTTTAATGACTCTAACCCTGGTCATCTAGCTTTTCTCATATATGAGCTGGTTCTAAATTTCAAAGCATTAAAATTTGGAGAAATTGAGTCATATGTAAAAAGCCTTTTACCTGAAACCTCTCGAGATAAAATCAAGAAAAAATTATTTCTACTCCAAAAATTCAACTTTATTTTTTTCAAAAGAAGGGGGGGGCAAGAATTCTACCTCCCAGCAAAGTATGAGCAGCGTTTAAAAATAGCAGGGTTTGATAAAACAACTGCAGTGATGTCATCCATGCAATATTACGTATCGAATCCAAAAGAAAGGCGTCGACTAACTCTGATTACTGACCTTGCAAGTAAACCCAAAAAAGAGGGAGATGCTGCATGAATATCATCAATTCAGTTTCTGAAGCATTACACCTAAGTGAGCAGCAGGTACTGCATTACATAACTCAGGCTCCTCATCGTTACAAAGTTTATGAAATTCCCAAAAGGAGCGGGGCGGGTAGCAGGGTGATCGCGCAGCCATCAAAAGAATTAAAGTTCATCCAGAGACTAGTTGCAGATAAATTTCTTTCTGACTTCCCAGTGCATACTGCAGCTCAAGCTTATCGCAAAGGTGTCGGTATCCGAAGTAATGCAGAACAGCATAAAGAAAATGCATTTCTTTTAAAGATGGACTTTAAGGACTTCTTTCCATCTATAAAACCTGATGCATTGCTACAATTCTTGAAAGCTCAAGGCGCAGACTTATCAGAACTGGATGAATATTGCCTTTCAAAACTATTTTTCTGGCAGCCAAGAAGAGATCAGGGGCTGCAGTTGAGTATTGGTGCTCCATCATCCCCATTGATTTCTAACATGATCTTATGGCCTTTTGATAAGCTCATAAGCAAGTACAGTAAAGAAAATGGTGTAACTTATACCAGGTACGCAGATGATCTCACATTCACTACCAATGAAGAGAGGATACTATTCAACTTCCCTGAAGTTGTTAAAGATATCTGCAATCAAGTACCTTACCCATCACTTGAAATAAATGTTCAGAAAACGATTTTCTCTTCAAAAAGACACAATCGTCATGTGACTGGTTTAGTTCTTACTAACGAAGGAGAAATCTCTATCGGTAGAAAAAAGAAGAGGGTAATTAAATCTAAGGTGCACCGATTCATTGAGAAGAGCCTTTCTATAGAGGAAATAAATCAACTGAAGGGGCATCTTGCATATATCCAAGATGTTGAACCAAACTTCCTTGCCGCTCTAGAAAAGAAATATACAAAGCAAGTGATTAACTCAATTAAATCATTCGAAGTTTAGACCGTAGCCTGGTTGCAAGGATATAAAATGACCAATAATTTCTCTCAAACAGCAGCATTTATCTGGTCGGTGCTGATCTTCTTCGTGGTGATTTCAAGCAAAGTCAATACAGCAGGGTCATTTTACCGTTTACGCTCCTGAGGCGTCTGGAATGCGTATTAGAACTTGGCAAAGCAGCAGTTCTGGCGGCACACGAAAAAGTAAAAGCGATGAACCTGCTGATGACGCCGTAATGGATAAGTTCTGATGCTCATCAGAATCAGAAGCGTGTACAAAAACACAGAAGCTGCGCAAAAGCTTCTAGGCAAAAGCTCTAGCGAAATCCAGAACATGTTAAGGAACAGATGGCACTGAGATCAGCTAACTTCCAATACCTCATATCCTGAAAGTAATAACTAACTGGCTAGAGCAGGCCAGAACTGGTCTTGAGTTTTTACTTGGCTGTGAGATCAATCTCACGCTTAAGCTCTATTCACAAGGATAAGGATAGATACTGTGAGCATTTTTATATTAAATTTAACATAATATATATTATGCGAAATAATTATATCCTATAAAACCCCATAGAAAATCACATTGCAGATTAGTGACTAGTTACTAACAAGCCGCACAATTACACTAAAAATGCACCAATTTCAGAGAGAATGAACGGTAGATTTTCCGCTGGAATGATTAGTTTTGAAGAACTTTTACAGGATTGACTAGGTAGTCGCTTACCAAGAACGGATGAACTGAGACTAACTCTTCTGTGATATCAGATAGGACTACGAAGGCAATATCGCTTACGCTAGCTTCTGTTTTTGCGAGTACTTCATAGGCTTCACCTTGGCGCAAAACCAGCTCGTCTTGGATGTAATAATCCATTTCCAGCATGATCTTATCGCCAGGTTCTAGGCTGTACCAAAAGAATTCTGAGTCAACCAGCAAGTTATTGTTCTGTTCGTGCATCAAGGTCTTACGACACCATGCCGTATAGCCAAATGAACCAATTCTGAGTTATTGGCCAGATTGAGTTTTCTAAGAATATTAGACCGGTGAGCGTGAACCGTTTTCCGACTCAAGAACATAGCTTCGGCAATCTGGGCCGCAGATTGACCTTCTGCTAGTAAAGTAAATATTTGCAATTCACGGCTAGTTATTTGACTTAAAGGACTTTTTTCCTCTTCACACCCATCAATTACCGCCTTAACTGACTCAGAGAAATATTCACCCCCTTCATGAACAGCAAGCACCGCTTTAACCAATTCTTCCGGCGCGCAGCGTTTGGTGAGATACCCCTTAACACCGACTTTCACAAGATGTCCAGGGTACGGATTGGATTCCCAAACCGTTAGAACGATGACTTTAGCTCTAGTATCGTAACCGAGAATACGCTGCACCGCGTCGATTCCACCTTGAGCTGATGTCGCGTCTAAGGAATCGGAATCAGCCGGCATGGAGAGATCCATAATCACCACATCAGGGAGTGTTTTTTTATAGATTTCAAATGCTTGTTCGCTATTGTTCGCCTGAGCTATGATCTCGATTTGCGGGTGCTTATCGAGCAACTGCTGAAAACCAGCCCTAACAATATCGTGATCATCAACCAGTAAGACTTTTGCTGTTTTTATCATACGTCGTTATTATCTCGATCTGTTAAACCCATGCTGCCATACCTGCATAGAGTTGTCTTTAGAACAAAAGCACTATGACCCTATAGATCAACACCTGAGTCTGCGCCGCTATAAGCATCGCTAGTATCAACATCCAGCGCATAAACAGAGGCCTGTTCGAGACTTTTACAGCGTGCAGGATAGGCCACTAGCTCATCACTATAGCCTACTAACTTGATTCCTTCCTGCTTGCAGTGCATTAGAACCTTTTCCAAAGCCTTTATGACAGAGAGCTGGCGATCATTAAACTCCCCATCCCCTACTTCGCTTCGGCGCTTCCCCGTTACTTGGCGAATTACATAGCCATCACTATCGACCAATTGAATACTGACATCCGTTATCTTTTCTTTGACAAGCAGTATTTTAGCCCGAGCAAAATCTTGCTCCGTGCGACAGCTAATGGCTGAGCCCGGCACGCACGCCCTAAGAGCTGAACGAATCGTTTCTGCACTCACACCCGCCGCTAGATCAGTATCCATGTCCATTTCCGATAGTTTATCTAAGAATATGATTCTTAAGGATTACTTTTTGCCAGAGATAGCTCTTTTTTGCAATCAGTTAATGCACTTATCGCATCATCGTAACGTGCGTCTTGCTGCGCTATCACCAATTCGAGACGATGCCTTTGTTGCAAGGCTTCTTTTTCTTGCGCCAAAAGCGCCTCTCTAAGTCTTACGCATTCTTGATCTCGCTGCTCAAGAGCAAGCTCAAGCTCTTTGATTTTAGAGGCATTTACCTTCGCCTCCACTTTGGCATTAAACAAGGCTTCACTATCTACAGGTGAGCGAATCTCTCCTTTTGCGCCACGTTCTTGAACAATCTCAAGCTGCCTGACTTGCCGCCTAAAGTCATCTCTTTCGGAGGAGGCTCGAATAAGCTGACTTTCTGACTCCAGCAGTTTTTGGTTAAGCTGTTGCACTTGATTGCGCAACTCATCATTTGAGCTACGAATATCCAAATTTTGTGCTTGCAAGCGATCAACGGAAGCGCGCAGAACCTCCAATTGCTCCACACCCTCTTTCTTACGTTCTTTAATTAGCTGCTCAATCTCATCACGCTCTTTTTTGAGGGCATGGTGCGCATATGCCAGCGCCTGATCCCACAGCTGACTTGCCACTGTAATAACCGGCTCAGGCAGTTCTGGGTGCTGATCCTTGCGATATAAGCGCTCAGAGAGCGACGCCCACCATAGATTCAGCGCAGAATTAATAGTTGTAATACTACCGCTACCTATATGCTCACGCACGTTTTGCTGGGTTGGCCTAACGCCAGCTTGTAGCAACGCATCCGCCGCTTCAAATACTTTTTCTCGAGTGTCTGATTTTCTTGGCATAAAAATACACAATACGTATTATTTGATACGTATCATAACTCTATTTAATCTATTTTAGATAGCTCATTGATAATGATTTGGTGATTTTATGTAAATATTTCTCCCCTATTGCACACATCATCCTAAAAAACTTGTCCTATGATTAAGTAAAGGAGCCCACAAGGAGTGATCGTATGTCTATTAAAGTTGCAATTAATGGTTATGGCCGTATCGGCAGAAATATAATGCGTGCGCTTTATGAAGGTGGCCTTAGAGAGCAGATAGATATTGTTGCTATCAACGATCTTGGTGATGCCAAGGTCAATGCGCACTTAACTGAATTTGATTCTGTACACGGGCATTTTCGCCGCCCCGTCTCTGCTCGTGATGGCAAGATGTATATTGATGGTGATGCCATTCAGATTTTCAGCGAAAGTGATCCAAACAACCTAGACTGGGGCGCGCTGGATATCGATATTGTATTTGAGTGCACGGGACGCTTTACGACACGCGAAGCCGCTGCCATTCACCTTGAGCGAGGTGCCAAAAAGGTGCTGATCTCAGCTCCAGCTAAAGACGCGGACGCCACTATTGTCTATGGTGTGAACCACACAACGTTAACACCCGAGCATAAGATCGTATCAAATGCATCCTGCACAACGAATTGTCTTGCACCGCTGGCTCAAACGCTTAATAACCATATTGGTATTAATGAAGGCATGATGACGACCATTCATGCCTATACCAATGATCAGCATTTATCCGATGTTTATAGCAATGACATCTATCGGGCAAGGGCTGCTACCCTTTCGATGATCCCTACGAAAACAGGTGCCGCCGAAGCGGTTGGTCTGGTACTCCCCGAATTAAAAGGCAAACTCTCGGGCTTAGCAGTTCGCGTACCAACGGCCAACGTTTCATTGGTAGATCTAAGCTTTACACCTAGTCGCGCAACCAGCGTGGATGAAATTAATCACTTAATGAAAGAAGCAAGCCTAGGTAGTTTAAACGGCATTGTGGAATACAACGAGCTCCCCCTTGTTTCAGTCGATTTTAATCATCATCCCGCTTCGTGCATTTTTGATAGTACACAAACCCGCGTAAGCGGTAGCTTAGTTAAGGTGTTTGCGTGGTATGACAATGAATGGGGCTTCTCAAATCGAATGCTGGATACTGCATTGGCAATGAGCAGAACGTAAGCGCTCTAGTCGTTTCAGATTAAGCCTCGCGCCAGTATATTCGACTCCCCCGCTCCGATGCGAGAATATCAATTCGGAGCGGTATTTGCTCTTTAAGCTCAGTGACGTGGGAAATAATCCCTATCATACGGCCACTTTGTTGTAGATCAGTGAGCGTACGGATCGCCAAATCGAGCGATTCAGGATCTAGACTGCCAAATCCTTCATCAATAAAAAGCGTATCTAAACGAATACCTCCGGCATAGGCTTGCACAACATCTGAAAGCCCAAGCGCCAGAGCTAATGCCGCCATAAAGCTTTCACCACCAGATAATGTCGCAACGGCTCGAATGCGCCCCGTGTAAGCATCACCTACTTCTAGATCTAATCCAGAGGCACGATTTCCTTTGGCGCGATCCTCTTTACGTAATAGCCGATAACGCCCTTTACTCATCAGTGATAAGCGATGACTCGCCTCGATGAGAACATCATCCAGCAGAACGCTTAACACAAAGCGTTGCAAACTGACTTTATTACCCGTCTGTCCGTTTGCTACATCACTCAATGTACCCGCTATGGCATATTGCTGCTGCAACGCTGCGGATGCTTGATCAATCTGCGCAAGCTCTTTGATCTTTTGTTCCAAAACAATCTGCTGATTGTGTAAGGCCTGCCATTGCTGCTCTGTTTGCTCAACTTGCAATTTTGCATCACGCCACACGGTCTCTACGGCCGTCATATCAGGCAATGCTTGGTTATTAAGTTCAGACTCAATGGAGGCCAATGCCCCTTGTTTCTGTAGCCTGTCAGACTCATAGCGCTGAATACGTTCCTGAACTTGACGCTGCTGTTCCGAATCTAAAATAGCACTTAAAAAGTCGGTTTGGTCATCAAAAACACTGTCTGATAAGGCCGATAGCCAACTCGACAATTGGTGCTCAACCTCCACCTTTAATGCCTCACAAGATTCTTTTCTTATACGTTGCGTCGCAGTCGCTTCATCCAATGCGCTTTGCATGACACTTTGGCGTTTCTGCAGCGACTTAATTTGGTCATCTGTCGCAACTATCTGTGCTTCCAGACTTGTTAACGCCTTCTGCACTGCGTCACTCTGCCGGTAAGCTTCCGGTAGCTCAGCTACGACTAATGCATATTCTTTTTCTATTTCAGTCAACCTTTTGTCGGCATGATCAAGTTCAGCCTTGTGGTGCGCTAAACGCTGTTCTAATTGAGCAATTGATGCGCCAAGTTCGGTTTTTTTGCCCTCAAGCCCTTTAAGAGATGCGCGCTGATCCATCCAAATATCGCACTGCCGCTTTGTCTCAAGATACCGCTGTTCCAGTGCATGTACACTTAGATTTGCTTCGTCACCCAGCTGGGTTTTAACTTCGCTTATTACATTATGAATATTTTCTAAATCTTTGTTATTTAAGGAGTACTCTTCGCGCTTGAAACTCAACTCCTGAGTCAGCTGAACAGCTTTATCTCTCGCTTGAGCAACATCATTTTGGCTTGGTGGCTCCATCTCACTGACAGCGGGTGATGGATGGTTATCACTGCCGCACACAGGGCAAGGCTCACCCATCTGTAAACGGCGTGACAAAATCGCAGCCTGCCCCAGATGCCAATCTCGCTCTATACGATTAGCATCCGCCACCGCTGCTTGTTCTTGCTCTCGCAGTACCATGCCTGTTTGCTTTAACGTGGCTAATTTATGCGTTAGCTCAGCAGATTTGATTTGTGCGTCTTGTAAGCGTTTCGCCTGTTCGACTTGCCGTTTAGCGCGATCCACAGCAAGGGGTAGATCACTGTTTTGATCAATACTCAAACGGAGCTGAGTTAAGTTTTCTTCCAACTTCTCCAGCTCATCCTTCTTATGATCCAACTCAGCATTGGCTACTGTGTTCTGCTGCCACTTAGCTTGGTTGTCCTGCTTAGCGAGAAGCCTTGCTTTCTCTACTCCTTGAAGTTGCTTTGATTTTTCAAGATAACGGGCAATCTCTTGTTTTTGTGTACCCCATTCAGTTATTTGCTGTTGTAAATGGGGTATTTTTTGCGTCTCTTCTTCCAACAGAGCTTGCTGCGTTTGCTTCGTTCTCAACAACTCATCGGCTTGTTCCAACTGATTCTCTGCTTGCGATAAACGCTGCTGCGTTTGCAGATACTGGTCATAAGCAGGGTGGAGCTGGCTGGCTACGCTGGCTCGCTGTAAGCGTAATTTATCGGCTTCAATCGAGTGAGATTGCTCCGCCAATAGTTGAATCGATTTTCTTAATTCATCCATTTGAGCAAAGCGGGCAAGCAAGGTTTCAGACTGGCGAAAATGCTCTCCAGCTTGATTTTCCTGCTGGCGAAGCACTTCAAGTTTTTTACGAAGACTATCTACCTCTTCCTTGATTTTTATATATTTTTTATTAAGATCTTCTTCTCCACCAGCACCGCTCTGCTCTAATAGTACTTTCTTTTGGCGAGTCAGATTATCAGCTTCGCGTCGAATCTCTGCCGAGCGTGATTTCAGCTCTTCTTCGAGTTTCTTGTATATTTGGGTTTGAAACAGTTGACTGAAAATGTGTTCCCGATCTTTTGAGTCGGCCATTAAAAGCTGGCGAAATTTGCCTTGAGGTAACACCATTACCTGACGGAATTGATCCACATTCAATCCAAGCAGTTGTTCGATCTCTCGTGTGGCCTCAGTCACTTTATTACTTACAATCAAGCGCAGTTCTGTTCCATCTTCTGCTAGTTGCCATAACTGCGCTTCAGCCGATTGCTGGGTAAACCCCTCCCCCCGGGATTTTGGCCGTGCTTGCTCAGGCACACGACGAACTCGAAATACTTGTCCAGAAAGCGCAAAGGTAAAGCTTACTGCGGTGAGTTGCTCAGCATTAGCAAGATCAGAACGCATCTGCGCCCCTTCTCTCTCATCACCTGTGGTCTTACCGTATAAGGCAAAGCAGATGGCATCCAGTAAGGTGGTTTTTCCTGACCCAGTCGGGCCATTGATGAGAAAGAGCGGCCGCTCACCTAAACGTTTAAAGTCGATGACCTCTTGTGCTGCAAAGGGGCCAAAGGCGCTCATTTCTAAGATTAACGGCTGCATATTAGGTTTCGCCTGTATGAATCTGCTGCAAAACCTTGCTCAAGTAGTCAGCTTGGGCTTCATTCATCACCTCGCCCGTCACCTGCTCAAAAAAATCGCTGAACATTTGTTGCTCTCCCTTTTTTAATTGCTCCTTGCCTGCGTGACCACTGGGCTGATGGCTGATAAGCCCCGGCCGCTCTAAGTGCAACACATTAGGGTAAACCTCTCTGAGCTTACCCATGATATCTAATATGGCATGGGAGTCAGTTAGTTTAATCAGCAGGTAGTCATCTTTATTTGGATCAGTTAGCCCCTGCTGTAACAGTTCTTGCAATGAGCCAGTCATGGAGCGCATATCATGCAATGGCGTGAGCGGTATCTGTTGTAGATGCTCAATGCCTTGTTCACACAACTCAACTAGGACAACCGATTTAATCTGCTTCTCTTCAGAAAAGGAGTATTTGAGTATAGAGCCAGAGTAACGAATCTTTTCATCTCCCTTGTACTGACGACCATGGAGATGCCCTAAAGCCACATAGTCAAAGGGCAAAAAGTGCTGATAAGAAACACACTCCGCCCCGCCAATAGAAAGTGGACGTTCCGATTCAGAGGCTTGTCCTCCATCAATAAAACAGTGACTTAACAATACATTACGCTTTGTATTGAGACTCTTCTCTATCTTTTTAATCAGGTACGCCATCGCTTCATCATGGCTAGATACTTCAGCAGCAAAGGCTTGCCTCACAGTGACAGGGTCAGCATAGGGAATACCATAAAATGCTACCTCTCCAAACTGATCATGTAAGATAACGGGTTGGGTTAATTGTTCTAGGTCTGCAAGAATATGCACACCCGTCTGTCCCATCTGAGTGGCCCCAAAGCGTAATCTTTCAGCTCCGTCGTGGTTACCACTGATAAGAATCACCGTGATATGACGTTGGTGAAACTGATTCAAGACTTCGTCGAGGAGCGCAACAGCTTGTGATGGCGGCACCGAACGATCATAGATATCCCCTGCGATGAGGACGACATCCACCTTCTCTTGCTCTGCTATCTGTATGATTTGATTGAGCACATGGCGCTGATCTTCAATTAAAGAAACATTATGAAACTGACGACCAATATGCCAATCTGAGGTATGAAGTATTTTCACTTAAAAACCACCCAGACATCTGTTTTTATTTGCTTTTTTTGCATTCATCTTCGAGTAGCTGAGCAAAAATCTCAAATTCAGGAATGCTTAACGTACTAGGCGGCTTTACAAAATCTTTTACCAGTTGGTCAAAGCATTGCTGATAAGGCTCTACAGCAATGAGGGTACCCTCTTTAAAAAACTTCACCCATGCATAGCTTTCTTTGTTCTTGATAAGGTCATAGGTCTTTGTCAATGTACCTATGCACGTTGTTGGGCGGTTATCTAGCGTGCTAATAGGCTTCAGGCTGAGGGTCGATAAACCGCCTTTTCCCTGCGTTGTTCCCGTTTTATCAAAACCAGGCCTAAGTAACGACATCAAGGTTGCAGGGTTAACGTTTAAATCAACTTCCAGAATCGCTTCAGAGACAAGTCGTGCGGATTGGATACCTCCATTACAGCGATTACCCTGCTCCTCAATACGCGTCAGAAAATCTCTACCACCAGGTGCCATACTTGGCAACCGTCCAATGACATAGACAGAGGCATCAGGAAACTCGCTATCAGCTAATTTGTCGTGAACCAGCAATAACTCCATCGAACGATCTAAGGTACCTATCGGCTTATAAACAACATAACCTTGAGGAGCCCCTTCTGAATCAACAGGGCGCTTTGCAAAATACCCTCCATCCGGCGTACGTTTCACCTCAATGTCGGCATGGGCCGCAGAGCATGTATCCATATTAAAAGCGCCGCCATTGTCTTGCGCATTTTTAAGCGGCTGCAAACACAGCGGATGAAACAGCGGAATCGACTCAGGCCCTTCATAAGTAGCCTCAATCGCCATAGCTGAATTAACAAAAACCGCCATCGAAAGGCTGACAGCAACGGATAACAAGTTGAAACGCATCGGATCTCCTAAGAGGTCATTATAATTCCTCAGCTAAGAATACCAAAAAGGAGACAACACAAGCACGAATCAATTGCATTGGCACGCAAGAAGGTTCGAATGGCACGCAAGAGCGTGTATTTTTTCATTTAGCTCACTCACTATCCATGAGCACGTTTGTCAATATATCGTGCAGACCTTACACAATAAGAAAAGGATCCACTTATGTTACTAAAAAAATCCTCTTGGTTCGTAGCCTGTGCGCTATTTACAACCAACCTTTATGCCGCACAAACAACAGATGCTATTGATCCGGAAGTTGCGAGCGGATTCACTGCAAAGCAACGTGTTGTCGCCAATAACTACATGGTTGCTGCTGCTAACCCACTGGCGGTCAAAGCAGGTTATGACGCGCTAGCGGCGGGAGGTAGCGCTATGGATGCCATGGTTGCTGTACAGGCGATGCTGGGGTTAGTAGAGCCACAATCTTCTGGTTTAGGTGGCGGCGCTTTTCTGGTTTACTATGATGCGAAATCTAAAGAAATCACAACTTTTGATGGTCGCGAGACAGCACCAATGGCTGCCACGCCCGAGTTGTTTCAGGATGAAAATGGAAAACCGTTAACGTTTTATGATGCTGTTGTAGGTGGCCGTTCTGTGGGCACACCAGGCACCGTAAAATTGATGTCCGATATGCACAAACGCTACGGAAATCAACCGTGGGCAGACCTGCTCAAACCCGCACAAACCCTTGCCAGTGAAGGCTTTACTGTATCTGCACGTCTGGCGGGAGCCATTGCCAACGATAAAGAGCGACTTAGCCGCTACCCTGATACCCGCGCTTATTTTTTCACCCCCGAAGGTGAGCCTCTAACCGAAGGCTCACGCCTTAAAAACCCTGAGTACGCTAAAACATTAGCAATACTGGCCAAAGATGGTGCTGACGCTTTTTATCAAGGCCCCATTGGTGAGGCTATCGTTAAAAAAGTGCAAAGTATCGAGGACAATCCAGGCCTATTGTCTTTACAAGACTTAGCCTCCTATCGTGTAAAAGAGCGTGTAGCGACCTGCGCGCCCTACCGCCAGTATGATATCTGCGGAATGGGGCCACCTAGCTCAGGCGCTTTGACGGTGGGTCAGATTTTAGGGATAAGCAGCCATTTTGATTTGAAATCCATGGGACCTGACAGCCCTCAGTCATGGCAGGTTATTGGAGATGCATCTCGGTTAGCCTTTGCGGATCGAGGCCGCTATATGGCTGATAGTGATTTTGTACCCATGCCGGACGGGTTGCTTGATCCTGACTATTTAGCAGAGCGTGCTAAGCTGATCACAATCGGTAAGGCATTGGAAACATCACCCGCAGGTGAACCTCGCTGGGAAAAATCACAAAAAGTCGCCTTGGCAGATGATCAGTCCATTGAGCTACCCTCCACAACCCATATCGTGATCGCTGATAAAGATGGCAACATTGTCTCTATGACCAGCACCATTGAAAACGGTTTTGGCTCCCGCGTCATGAGTAATGGCTTTTTGCTTAACAACGAGCTGACCGACTTTTCCTTCGCCAGTTACAAGGATGGCTACCCTATTGCCAACCGTTTAGAACCAGGTAAACGGCCTCGTTCATCCATGGCCCCTACCATTGTCATGGAAAATGGAAATCCCTATATGGCGATAGGCTCCCCCGGTGGATCAAGAATCATTGGTTATGTTGCCTCAACCCTAATTGCTCATTTAGACTGGGGGCTGCCGATTCAAGAGGCGATCAACATGCCTCATTTGATCAATCGTTTTGGCACCTATGATCTTGAACAAGGCACATCTGCCGAGCAGTTTAAAGCACCACTTGAGGAGATGGGCTTTAAGGTTAATATCAGAGACTTAAACTCTGGTCTTCATGCAATTCAGTTCAAAGATAATCAATTAATTGGAGGCGCCGACCCTCGCCGTGAAGGTACAGCGATGGGGGATTAGCCCAAGCTATGTACCTTTGCTAGTGAGTGAAAATGCACATCGATAAAACGATTTTGATTACAGGCTGCTCCAGCGGCATTGGATACCATGTAGCAGTTGGATTAAAAGCCCGAGGATATCGGGTTATAGCAACCGCTAGGCAAGAACCCGATGTCATCCGGCTCCAGCAAGCTGGGCTTGAAGCTCTTCAATTAGACCTAGACGACAGCCAAAGCATCCAGCAAGCCGTTAAGCAGGTGCTGCAACTCACTGATGGGAAGCTATATGCGTTATTTAATAATGGCGCATATGGCCAACCTGGCGCAGTTGAGGATCTAAGCCGTGATGTACTTCGCCAACAGTTTGAAACCAATCTGTTTGGCTGGTTGGAGCTGACCAACTTAATCATCCCAGTCATGCGCCAGCAAGGTTATGGCCGCATTATCCAAAATAGCTCAGTACTCGGGCTGATCACGCTAAAGTATCGCGGCGCTTATAATGCCAGTAAATTTGCTTTGGAAGGATTAACAGACACCCTCAGGCAGGAACTGCACGGCAGCCATATTCATGTTTCATTGGTTGAGCCTGGTCCGATCAGCAGTGATTTTCGTAAAAATGCCTATGCAAAATTTAAACAGAATATACACGTTGAAGGCAGTGCTCATCAGGATGTTTATGAAGCCGTTGAACGGCGTTTGGCTGCACAACCAAATCCGGAGCAAAAAGACTTGTTCACCTTAGGGCCTAATGCAGTACTGAACAAAGTTATTCATGCACTGGAAGCCAAAAAACCTAAGCCCCGTTACTATGTCACCGTACCTACTTACCTGTTTGCCTACTTACGCCGCCTGCTGCCCACAACAGCACTGGATTGGTTACTACGTAAAGCCTCCAGCGACGAGAACAAGTAAAAATGCCCGCATTCAGCGGGCATTTTTCAGACAGTGGCATTTAGAAATCGGCGGGCAAAATGGTGCTACTGACCTCACCAAAACCAATGCGTGCCGCCCCTTCTTTCGCACAAAAACCTCTCATGATAACGGTGTCTCCGTCATTCAAGAACGTGCGGGTCTCACCATTGCCCAGATCTACCGGCTCCTTACCGCCATTAGACAGCTCTAACAACGAACCGGCTTCTTTGTGCTCAGGACCTGACTGGGTGCCACTGCCGAAGAAATCACCCGGCTTAAGGTTACAACCGTTAACGGTGTGGTGCGCCACCATCTGCGCAACCGTCCAATAAGAGTGGCTAAAGTTTGAAAAAGAAACCGATTGAGCAGGTTCATTATCACGTCGCATCTGCTCCGTTTGGATCAAAACCTCCAGTTTAATATCAAAAGCCCCATGCGCTCGGTTTGCAGCCGATTCTAAATAAGGTAACGGCTGAGGATCGGCTTCGTCACGCGTCCAAGATATACGGTAAGGCGCCATTGCTTCTAGCGTCACAATCCATGGAGAAACCGTTGAAGCAAAGTTTTTCGCCAGAAATGGCCCAAGCGGCTGATATTCCCATGCCTGAATGTCACGAGCAGACCAGTCGTTGAACAAGCAGAAGCCAAATACGTGATCGTCTGCAGCATCTAGCGGAATGCGATCGCCCATTGCATTACCTTTACCAACATAGATACCTAGCTCTAGCTCATAATCCAAGCGTTTACATGGCCCAAAGCTTGGTTCAGCAGCATCAGGCGCCTTGGTTTGGCCGACAGGACGACGGAATGTTTGCCCAGAAACACCAATAGAGGAGGAACGGCCATGATACCCAATAGGCACCCACTTATAGTTGGGCAGTAGTGGGTTATCAGGTCGGAAAAGTTTGCCAACGCTGGTTGCATGGAAAACAGAGGTATAGAAATCCGTGTAGTCGCCAATGTGAGCCGGCAACTCATACTCAACTTCACTCATCGGTACGAAAGCGGCTTCCAAAACACGATCAGCGCCTTCACGCAGCCCTTTTGATAATGCTAAGCGTAATGCTGAGACAAACTGGTTTCCCAAGCCCATCAGGCGATTCAACGTAGCTTCAGAGCCCGCTTCAGCTGCCACCGCTGCATCACCTGAGAGTAAATTCAGGCTGACAACTTGGGCTAGATCAATGACCTGATCACCAATCGCAACACCTCCGCGATAGGTTTCGTTACTACCCACCCGACGAAAAATGGCAAATGGTAGGTTTTGAATGGGGAAATCACAGGCTTCACTGTTGGCAGATGCCACCCAGCTTTTCAAATTCACATCGTGGGTTTCGTTTAACTGTATCATGTATTTTCTCTCTACCCTGAAAACGGAAAAAACGAAAGCCTACTATGGCTTCCGTTTATAAAAAGTTATGGTTGCGTCACAGTTAACTATTGATTCGCAAACTCTTCTTCATGTAACCATGCAGCATGCTTGGGAGCTTTTTTAGTTTTCGACCACTCTTCCAACATAGCCGGTGCGACCTCTTTGAGCTGTTTCATCTGTGCGTCTGTACCCGTAATACAGGTCAGCTCTAAACGATGTCCATTAGGATCAAAGAAGTAGATCGATTTAATAATGCCGTGGTTAGTTGGACCTAATACGTCTAGACCTTTGGCTTCCAAATCGGCTTTAGCTTCCATCAATGCTTCTTCACTGGCCACGCGGAACGCAATATGTTGAACCCACTCAGGTGTGTTGCGATCTCGATCCATTTTCTCTTTTGTCGGCAGTTCAAAGAACGCCAGAATATTACCGTTACCAGCATCTAAAAAAAGATGCATGTACGGATCAGGCTCTTTTGTTGAAGGCACCAGATCTTCAGCAATCGCTACCAGAAAATCCATGTTAAGCATCTTTTGGTAGAACTCAACAGTCTCTTTTGCGTCGTTGCAACGATAAGCAACATGGTGAATCTGTTCCAGCTTGATCATGTCCGCACCCTCGATATTTATTGTTTGGTATAACATCCATATTAGTAACATATGTTACCATTGTCAAAGATCAATTTTTTATCGCATCTATATGTTTTATATGGTTTTTAGTGGAAAATAGGTTATTTATTCCTAACAGGAAATTGTTTTTTACTCTATTGTTGACATACTATAAGGTATCGAAAGCAAGGCAGTACCTCACTATGACCAGTAAAATGCCACCCAGTGATAAACCCGCCACTCTCCGACTGAATCAGTTTTTCCCTTATCGCTTATCTCAGCTGAACGCCTCTGTTAGTGAAGTCATTGCCCAGCTCTACTCTGGCCGCTTCGATCTCACCCCTCATGCTTGGCGTGTAGTTGCAACACTGGGGGAGAATGAGCAATTGGCCGCTACCGAAATAGCTCAGCTTACCAGCCTTGAGAAAATGCAAGTCAGTCGTGCGATATCAAGCTTGAAAGCCGCGGGATTAATTATGCAGGAAGTCGATCGCAAGGATCGCCGCTTTTCCAGACTAAGGCTTTCGGATGATGGACGAAAAGTTTATCAACAAATTGTTCCTCTGGTGACAGCGCGAGAAGGCTACTTGCTTTCAGTACTCAGTGACGAAGAGAAAACGCTCCTCTACGCACTTATTGACCGCATTGCAAATCAGGCAGAAACACTAAAGAAATTAGGCTAATTCGAAGTGTACGGGGATCTCAAATCTGTCATAAAATCTTAACATAAATGATTGATGTTTTTTGTCACAATGCGCCCGTTGAAATTTTATGAACTGAGAGGCTCGGCGAATGAAGATCAAAAAAAGTAATGTAGCAATGGTAGAAAAGTGGATCGATATTCAACTAGCCAAAGATGACAAGTTTCCTTTTGATCAAGACGAGTCGTCCAAAGCATCTAAAAAACACCTTAAAGCGTTAAAAGCTTGGAGAAAGTGCACACGCAATGCAAAGGAAGTCAGAGAGTGGTGTGATGAATGGCTGGATGAGGAATACACCGAAAAGCTTTGGAGTTCTATCGAGAACAACCGTTCACACAAGGCTGATCATACATTGAAGCTGACTCAAGATGCATACGAACGTCTTATCGCTGAAGCCGATGAGCTAGACCTCTCCCCTTCGGAACTGATTATTTCACTTTTACCAGTAAAGTAAGTTGCCAAACGGTAGCCCCTAGTCTCTGCTACTGGGGGCATTACCATCCGGTGCAAGACTACCTTCAACCCTTATACAATCTCGGCCAGAGTCCTTGGCTTGATACAGGAGCTGGTCAGCCCGCTTAAAAAGATCATGTGTTGTCAGATCTTGGTCAGCTATTTCAGCCACACCGATGCTGATGGTATAGCTAATTGATTTTCCTTCGAAATTGATGGTGTTTTTTCTGTTCTCTTCCAAAATACGCTTTGCTAATAATAAGCCTTTATCTACGTGGGTATTAGGCAAAAGAATCACGAACTCCTCTCCACCAAACCGGGCAAAATGATCTGTTTTTCTTAGCAAGTTTTGGGTCACATTTGCCAAAGACTGTAGCACCAGATCACCCGCCAAATGCCCATATAGATCATTAATTTCTTTAAAGAAATCAATATCAAGTATTAAGAGTGTAAAGTGATTTTCATAACGTTTCGCAAGATTAAACTCTCTATCTAAATTTTTTTGAAACCCTCTGCGATTAGCTATCCCGGTAAGTGAGTCTAAGTCTGCTTGTCTAGCGAGTTCTCTTTGAGCCAGTTTTCTTTTTTCTACCTCGGCACGTAACCGAAGCGTGAGGATTAAGAGATATATAATGCACCCCATCAACAATATGAAAGGGAAAACCAGCCATTGTAACCACTGCTTAAAGCGTATCCAGCCATCATCTTCATCATGATGATAAATAAAAGCATCTATATTATAGTGATCGATCAGCCCCAAACTCTGATAAACCTTAGCAGTGGTTTCCCAGCGAGTTTTATTGATATAGCCAATCTCTATAACATCTGGGTTGATTAACTTTCTCATCTCTTGCGCCTCATACAAGAGAAATGCTTTGTCGTATTGCTCACTACGCATTTCGTACGTATTGAGGATATGACTAACAATCTCTTCAGGGTGAGCTAAAGCATAACGCCAGCCATCTAAAGAGGCTTGACGGAACCTGCTAACTACATCAGGCTGCTCATTCAACATGTACTCACTGGTGAACAGCAAATCACCATAGAAATCTATCCCATAATCTCTAGGCTCAATCATCACTGGCACTTTACCCGCTTTCTCTAAAAAATAAGGAGAGTCCGTTATGTAAGCAGGCATAAGCTGTGTTTTACCCTGTAGCAGATCATTTAGATCCCACGTGGGAAAATGGTTATTCAGCGAGTTTAAGTCAACGCCTGCAACTAAAAGAGCGGCCACCGCCTCTGCATCAATGCGTTGATCACCCCTACCGGGTAAGTTAAGCGAAATAGGACGTTGACTACCAATATCCTCCAAGCGACTAAAACCATAATCTTCTGTAGTTAAAAAGACATAGGGGGAGTGCTGCAATATATTCGCCAGTACGACTAACGGGAACCCGCGGCTGTGGTTGATGAGTAGATCTGAGCGCGTCGTGCCAAACTGCGCTCGATTAAATAATACTTCAGATTCTGGTATAATGGCGTGGCCGTGCTTATCGTAGCCTCCATCTTTGATGGTGACATCCAACCCCGCATCCTGATAGAAGCCTTTCAACTTAGCCGCATAATAACCGGCAAATTGAAACTGATGGTTCCAGTGTAACTGCAGAGTAACGGCTATGTCGTTGTGTCTTTCCCTAGCGAAAATATTCGACGCAAACAGCAAGCAAATGAAAAACACATTTACGGCACTGAGACTGCGAAAGATATTAAGCCATCCTGCCATACATCCCTGACCTCAACCCCAAAACGGGTTAAACTTTAGCTTACATAGTAGCAGAGGCGGTTTATTTCGCCATCTACTAACCACTTTATAATGTTTTCTGTAGGTACTACGAATGAGTTTACTCCATAAATTAAAATCGCTGTTTGCTGTAGAAGAAGCCCAACAACCTGTTTTAAAAGAACACTATCAGGACTTTGAAATCATTGCTGATCCTGTTGAAACTGACGGTCAATACCGTATTAATGGGTTTATAAGAAAAGGAGAACGCGAACACACCTTCATTCGAGCAGACCTACTACCCTCGCGTGAATCGTGTGAGCAAGAGACTTTACGCAAAGCTCGTGTGATGATAGATCAGCAAGGAGATAGACTTTTTAACGCGCAATAGCACGCAACTTAAGCGCATATGTCAGCATCTTTGATGGTTTGTGTCATTGTTTTCGCGCCCTTTTGTTTAATAGGCTTGTCGTTATAACAATAAAAACGAGAGCCCCTTTATGACACACAAGAAGACACTGGTCTGCCTAATTGGCTTACTGACACTGCAAAATGCCAACGCCAATGAGTTCAGTAACACACTATTTTTCGGAGATAGTCTCACCGATTCCGGCTCATTTCTGCCTATCCTGCAAGCTAACCCCAGTTACAACGGAGCCGGAAAATTCACAACAAACCCAGGGCCTGTTTGGTCAGAAGTACTAGCAGCTGAATATGGCGTAGCCTTATCCCCGGCTAATCAGGGTGGCACTAATTATGCCGAAGGTGGTGCTCGAATCATCGAGCAGCCTGGTGTTGGTAGCTTTCCTGCCACTGGCGCTACCCCTATCCTAACACAGGTACAGACCTACCTTGCTGCTAACGGCGGCAAAGCCGATCCAAATGCACTCTACTCACTCTGGGGAGGCGCTAATGATATTTTCTGGATTGCTGGCGGACAGGTAGCGACTGCAGATATTTCCAACTACTTAACAACAACCATTACAGGGCAAGTTCAAGCTATTGGAGCTTTAAAAGCCGCCGGAGCTAAATATATTATTGTGCCGACATTACCTGATATTGGTGCCAGTCCATTTGGTGCATCTCAAGGTGCTGCGGGTGCCGAAGGTCTTACCCGGTTGTCGAAAACCTATAATGATAATTTAATGCAAGCCTTACAGGTTAATAACATCTCCGTTATAACGGCGGATATGTTTACACTGTTAAAAGAGATCCAGAGCCAACCAAACCAATATGGTTTTGAAAATGTATCCCTGCCTGTTTGTGGAACCTTAAGCTCTCTTCTATGTGTTGAAGGAGAACACATTCCATCGGATTTAGCACAAACATTTCTATTTGCAGATGGTGTACACCCTACCTCATCCGCTCATAAAATCATCAGCGAGTATGTCAAAAGCATCTTAGATGCCCCCGCTTTCGCCCAAAGCTTGCTTGTATCAGCTAGCCACGACCAACTTGCTGTTATCGATGATATTGATACGCAACTGAATCAATCACGCTTAAGTGATAGCGAAACGTCCCTTTGGGTCAGCGGCAGCATGGGCAATCAAGACGGCGCCGTCGATGCATCCCCTACAAGCCTTGGTATCGGCTTAAGCATACGCCAAAATCAGCATCAAACACTCGGGGCTGGTTTACATGTGAGCCAAGCTGATGCTGATGTTCAAGGTGGCAATGTAGATGCATCAACAACATCATTTACGGTTTATGGTGGCTGGGATATCAACCAGTGGCAGCTTAATAGCAGTTTGACGGTATCAGCAGGCGATTATGATACCCAACGAACGGTAAACCTTGGGTCGGCTACTCGAACGATCAAAGGCAGTACTGATGGTATCCATTTTGGCGCCCAAGCCAGCCTTCATTACCCCTTAGAGACAGATGCTTTTACCCACGGCCCATCGTTGCGACTTCGCTATCAACGTTTAAGTCTTTCCGGTTTCTCCGAGGAAGTCGGGGCAGGTTCATCAACAGCTATGCACTTTGGCAAACAAACGGATGACCGCTTAACCGCTGTGGCCGGATGGCAGATTCGCAGCAAAGGCACACAGTGGCAACCTTATGGTGGACTTGAGTGGGAACAAATACTAACTGAAGACCCCGATTCTGTAACGGCATCGTTAGTCAACTTACCTAGCAACGTGTTCACTCTCCCAACTATCGAGCAGGATAAAGGGACGGGAAAACTCACGCTGGGTGTCGACGGAAAACTAACACAAAACATGTCTCTGAGTGCTCGTATCACCCATACGTTTGCAAATGATAGCCGAGACGATACCCGATTTAATCTATCGGCAAATATTAGATTCTAAATACCACCCATTTGGATCAGGGTACCAGACGGGTACCCTGATCCAACAGCCGCTATTAAAGCTTTATCTCTGTTGGCAGGACTACAATGTAAAGCCGGATTAGTTACTCTTCGACCAAGAATCCCGCAAAGTCACCGTTCTGTTGATGATTAGATGTTCGCTGCTAGAGTCAGGATCAACACTAAAATACCCCATCCGTTCAAACTGATAACGACTTTCCACAGGCGCATCCCTTAGCCCAGCTTCAGCTCTCGCCTCTTTCAGAACAACCAACGATTCTGGATTTAAGCAATCCATAAAACTACGGTTCTTATCACCATCAGGATTCGCTTCTGTGAACAGTCGATCATACATGCGCACTTCACAAGGAACGGATAACTCTTCAGACACCCAATGAATAACACCATTAGGCTTATAGCCTTCAGGGTTAGCACCATTGGTTGCAGGATCGTATGTGCAGAGTAGCTCGATCACCTCACCTGCCTCATTTTTAATTACTTCATTACAGGTGATCACATAAGCACCGCGCAGACGAACGGAGTCACCTGGAGCTAAGCGCTTCCACTTATCTTTTTTATTTTTAGGGACAGGCTTCTCTTCGATGAAGTCTTCCTGCTCTATCAGCACATTGCGGGTAAGGCCTACTTTACGTACCCCCATATTTTCATCTTTAGGGTGTGCGGGTAACTCAAACCACTCTTCAACCCCCTCAGCCATATTGGTTAAAGTGACTTTTAATGGCTGGGTAACACACATCGCACGAGGTGCCGAGCTATCCAGATCATCCCTAATCGCAGCTTCAAGCATCCCCATATCAACAATGCCATTAGAGCGGGTTACCCCGATCATATCGCAGAACCGTCTAATCGATTCAGGGGTATAACCGCGACGTCTTAGGCCTGAAATAGTCGGCATACGCGGGTCATTCCAGCCAGCGACAATCTGCTCATCGACCAGCTGCTTCAGTTTACGCTTACTGGTAATCGTATAGTTCAGCTCAAGACGAGAGAATTCATACTGGCGCGGTTTGGTAGGCACCGGTAAATTGTTGATAAACCAATCGTATAATGGTCGATGATCTTCAAACTCTAATGTACAGATAGAGTGTGTAATCCCTTCTATAGCATCGGATTGCCCATGAGCAAAGTCATAAATAGGGTAGATACACCACTTATCGCCGGTCTGATGGTGATTAGTGTGCAGAATACGATAGATCATAGGATCGCGTAGATTCATATTCGGCGCAGCCATATCAATTTTCGCCCGTAAAGCGCACGCGCCTTCTGCAAACTCACCGTTTTTCATCTTATCAAATAACGATAAATTCTCTTCTATGGTGCGATCTCGGTAAGGACTATTTTTGCCAGGCTCACTGAAGCTACCGCGATATTCGCGTGCCTCTTCAGGACTTAAATCACACACATAGGCTTTTCCTTCTTTAATCAGATGGACTGCCCAAAGATATAATTGATCAAAATATGATGATGTGTAACGGATTTCTCCAGCCCAGTCATAACCTAACCACTGAATATCACTGATAATGGAGTCAATATACTCCTGACTCTCTTTTTCTGGGTTAGTATCATCAAAACGAAGATGACAAGTACCTTGATACTTCTCTGCAGTGCCAAAGTTCAAACAAATAGACTTCGCATGACCGATATGCAGATAGCCATTGGGTTCAGGAGGGAATCGCGTTACAACGCTACCACCATGCACGTTATTCTTTAGATCATCTTCAATGATCTGATGGATAAAATTGGTCGGTTTTAGGCTGGATTCGTTATTTGACATGTTCTCTGCGTCTATTCAAACCGTTTTCAAAGCTTTATGCCTTGAGCAAAGGAGCATTATAAACACTTAGAGGGCCAGTTCACACAACCGGCAATGGGAAATTTATATAAAGATAATCACCTATACCGTGCAGTGGCGTCATACTTGCGTATAATAGGCCGACTACAAGATTGATGATTAGAAGGAATCAATAGCAATGATTATTCTGCACACAAACCATGGCGACATTACATTAGAGCTAGATTTTGAAAAAGCGCCCAAAACCGCTGCCAACTTCGAGCAATATGTTCGCGATGGTTTCTATGATGGTGTAATTTTCCACCGTGTTATTGATGGCTTTATGATTCAAGGCGGAGGTTTTGAGCCAGGTATGGTTGCTAAAGATACGCGCGACTCAATAGAAAATGAAGCGGATAACGGACTATCTAATCGCAAAGGCACCATAGCGATGGCTCGCACCATGGACCCGCATTCAGCCTCCGCACAGTTCTTTATTAATGTTTCAGACAATAGTTTCCTTGATCATACTGCCAAAACAACAGAAGGCTGGGGTTACGCCGTTTTCGGTAAAGTGATTGATGGACAAGATATTATCGACACCATTAAAGGCGTAGAGACTACGATGCGCGCAGGCCATCAAGATGTACCCAAAGAAGATGTTGTTATTGAAAAAGCAGAAATCGTAGAGAGCGAAGAATCCCAAGCTTAATCCATGTCAGTCTTTTTCATTTCAGACCTTCACCTACAAGCAGAGCGCCCGGATATAACTCGGGCGTTTGTACACTTTATTGAGACCACCGCAAAACACGCCGAACAGCTCTACATTCTTGGGGACTTATTTGAAGCCTGGATTGGCGATGACATGCCTGTACCTGAATTTGAGCAGGCATTTGCGTCGCTAAAAAATCTAAGCAATAGCGGATGCCAAATATATTTCCAATGTGGAAATCGAGATTTTCTTGTCGGTCAAAAACTCATGGCTCGTATCGGAGCAACGCGGCTAAGTGATACTGCCATTGTCAGCCTACCCGTGGGGCCCGCCCTTCTTATGCATGGTGATCAGCTATGCACTGATGACACTGAGTATCAATCTTTTAGAGAGATGGTCAGAAACCCTGCATGGCAACAAGCATTTGCAGACAAACCTATTAATGAGCGCATTGCAATTGCAAAACAGTTGCGAAGTGCAAGTAAAGCGCGCGGAATGGAAAAAGCGGATGATATCATGGACGTTAATGAGCAAGCGGTAGAAACTGCGTTCAAACATGCCGACGTCGACCTGATGATTCATGGCCACACTCATCGACCCGACATTCACACCACTAAGCTCGATGGCCGCACCCGATCTCGGATTGTTCTAGGCGATTGGGACCACAGCCTATGGTATCTTTCCTGCGATATTAACGGGCTCAACTTAGTAGATGAGCCCATCCTAGGATTGTAACTAGGCTGCCGTTGGGACACCGCTATGAAAACGGAATTCAGTGTCAGGCGTAGAGATCAACTCCGCCTCAACCTCACGAAACATAGTCACTCTTTCATCGATTGGCTCACCTGCATAATCAGCCGCCAACCCCAAGTAATCCTGATAGTGTCGACCTTCTGACTTCAATAAGGAACGATAGAATTTAGCCAATACATCATCTAAATATGGCGCAAGTTTAGCAAAACGCTCACATGAGCGCGCTTCAATAAAAGCTCCTACAATAAGCGTATCGACCAACCGGCCTGGCTCATGAGTTCTAATATGCTGACGCAGCCCACCGGCATATCGAGCCGGTGACATATGACAGTAGGTAACATCACGCGCTTCCATTAGCTCTAAAACTTGTTCAAAGTGAATTAGCTCCTCCCGCGCAAGACGCGACATTTTATTGAGCAAGTCTGTACGGTCGACATAGCGGAACATAAGCGTCATAGCAGTCGATGCCGCTTTTTTTTCACAGTGAGCATGATCAATTAAAAGTATCTCAGGTTGCCGTAGGGCCTCATCGATCCAAGCATCGGGAGTTTCACAACCTAAAAATTCATGAATTTCGTTAAGGACGTCCATCAAATACCTGCCTTTCTCTCAAGCCAGTGATTATATCGCTTCGAGAAGCCACACAAAACGATTAATAGATGTCAAAGAGCAGAAAATGGCGTGCACAAAGAACGGGTAGGAAGGCATGCCCCTCCTACCATCATTGAATAAAACTAATCAATCAACGTATCAATCAGATCAATCATAAACTCAGTTGACTCTTCATCCATCAACTCCCAACCTCTGAGCTGCATCGCCTCAAGTACTTTCTGGCCTTTTGGATCATCTTTCATCCCAAGTAAACAAGTACTGAGCTTAGGAATTAAATGCTGAATACGAGGACCAGCTAAAAGCGTGTGATGGATCACATCGATTTGACTTTCCACCAAGACTCGCATCTGGCTTTTAGTTAAACCAGACAGATCTTCAAATGCTTCTTTAAGAAAAAAACCGATATCCGCACTGCCATTTAATAAACTTTTTGCCACAAGAACATAGCTATGTACATGGGAGATCGTCACATTGGAAGCATCTAAATCCGCCGGTTCAATCATGATCATGCCCATCATATGCACATCAGGGTCATGTGTTGTAGCCACGCGGACACCATCCTGAAGAGATTCAATCGAGTCATATTGAGAACCTTCAGGCACCGCAATGATAGCCTCATCTGAATTACCCGTCGGCCGTACCACCGCTTTGAAACCCTTTTCCCTTACCAGCATCGCAGCATCATAAGGGTTGGCATAAATCAGATCTATCTTGTCGAGCTGAATGTCACTACGCTGAGTTTCAAAGTCATCGTACAACTCAAGATGCATGGGCATCTCTAATTGACGCTGTAACCATGTATTGAAAATAAACCAGCCCGATAAATGATCAGGTGAAAAATCAGGACTTACCGATAAAGTACAGGTCATAATCTAGGCTCCCTGCTCAGCAAGCATCTTTTTATAGAGCGTCGCACACTCATTAACCTTACTTCGAGACGGCTTGCGTCTAACCGAGGTATACCCCATTAACTGGCCATTACGGATATTAGGAATTACCGTAGCCTTCACCCAATAATAAGCACCATCCTTACGTAAGTTTTTTACGTAACCATGCCACTTCTTACCTGACTGGATAGTATCCCAAAGGTCTTTAAAGGCTGCAGAAGGCATATCTGGATGCCTTAAAATCGAATGGTTTGTTCCAATCAACTCTTCAAGCATATACCCAGACATATCAATAAACGCCTGATTTGCATGGGTAATAATGCCTGTAGTATCAGTACGGGAAACAATAAGCTTCCCGTCCGGATAGGGTACTTCATGATCAACGATTGTCGCCTCCCGTGAAGTACCGTCGAAATATTTGATAAACATAAGCGTGGTTTCTTAGAGCAGCTTACCAATCGCTTCAGCCGCTCGTTTTACGTCTAGGAAAATCAATCCTAAGCGTGCATTGGGTTTTGCCACCACGGTTAATACTGAATCATGATTAGCATGAGTCATTAAAATATAACCGTCGACACCTTTTACCAGCACTTGCTCGAGCTCACCACGAGCCAGTTCCTGGGCTGTTCTTTCTCCAAGAGAAAGCATTGCTGCGCTCATTGCGCCCACCCTGTCTTCATCCATGCTAGAAGGCAACAAAGCCTCAATCATCAAGCCATCGGTTGAGATGACGGCTGAGGCTTCAATCTCAGCTGAAGTACCATTCAGGTCGCTAAGAATTGACCCCATCATTTCAGAACGCATAGCAACTTCACTCCATTATAGTAATATTTGTCCGATCTATGGATCAGTAGTCTAAGTAGCGACTCGCAAGTGCACTTAGTAGTTCAACAAATTGGTGTTGGTTTAAATTTGGTTGTTCATGGATCACTAATGCAAACATTTGCGACCCAATATGGATTATCCAAGTACCCAATAAACTATTGCCCACTGGATCGAGCAGCCCCCAAGACTGCCCCATTAATTCTAAATCCCGATTAAGAAGCTGGTGATGTCGTTGATGCATGCTAATTAAATCAGCAGCAAGAGCGGCCAAAGAATCCGCATGATCCTGATCAAAACCTGAAGAGCCTAGGCAAAAACCCTGATCATCACCTAATACCACCTTCCCCGTTGTTGACAGCACAGGTAAAACTTTAGAAAGAATCGTCTCTAAGCTACCAGAAACCTGCTCTACTGGGTTGTCCGTCAAAACGAGAAATCGACGGGCAATCAATTTTTGGAATAAGGCGTCGGCCATCTCGTTATCTAAGTCAGCTAACTCTGCAAACACTTCTGATGTGTACACAATAGGAGCGTCGCTACTCATCAATTGGAGCAACAAAGCACGAGCATCATCTGATTGCGAGTTCACTGTCGCATAGTAAGCACCGCTGGGAGTCACTTGCAGGTAACGTATTTTGCTTTCCGAATTCACTATTATATCTCGCTATCCGTAACCGCTAGTAGGCAAATAACTGGGCTGTTGTCGCCGCAGCCATAACCCCAAATACAAAGCGCTGAGGAATGTTTAACTCACTAATAACCTGAAAAGCCGTCATTGGGCGAGTTTGCCACAAATTGATTACAGCATGAACTTCAGGAACAACGATGTCCCGAATGCAGTCAGGAGAGCGTATTAATTTTCGCGTCCGAGAAGGATCATCCGCTGGTAAGACCCTACCCTGCACAGTCCACAGACCTGCCAACCATAATAGATCTTCAGCAGTAATGACGCGCTCTGAGAAGCCTAAGCCTTCCTGCAAATCATCCTCTATTACATCCCCAGGCTTCATAGACAACTCACCTAAACCAAAACGACTTGTCATGACAGTATAAAGAACTTCTTCCGATAAGTTCGTTACAAAACAATCAGTCCAAGGCAAATATTCAAGCCTTAGATGAAGACCATCAATCGCCAAAGATGTATGCTGACTACGCCCTTTTTCAACTATTTTTTGAATCCAAGGAAGCAGCATCCCTTCTAAATTGATTAATAACCGCCGGCGATCTGACTCAATACTCCAATCTAATTCAGGGAGGTTCCCAAAAACAGATACCATGTTGGTGGCTTTTTGCGCAGCGGGTTTATTAATCAAGGACTCATTATACTGAGCTTGCTTCTTCTCAATTGCAGGCTTTAATGCTGGCACTATTTGATCAAGCATCTCAGGGGCCACAGCAGGCTTAACTTGAGCCGGATTGCTCTCAGCAAGCTTTGCAACGACTTGCGCTCTAACATTAGATACACGAGCACCTAGGTGAGCCCCTTGTCCGATGCTGTCAATTGAGCCGCTAGCGTGAGAATTACCTCTATCTGCAGGCTGATCGGGCTTATTGATACCTTCCTTTTTAAGCAGTGCTTTTTTCTTCGCTAGCAATAGAGCACGCTTTTTGGCCGCAAGCTGAAGATCAGCCACATTAGATTTTGGTTTTCGTTCAGCTTCTAACCGTTCTGCTTCTAACCGTTCTGCTTCTAACCGTTCGGCTTCTAATCGTTC